>VOFK01002975.1_pt1 | contig 23716 bp, 46 predicted proteins | sample 5384121 | NCBI WGS metagenome assembly VOFK01 (sample SAMN12384730, study PRJNA508395) | human gut metagenome | isolation source: healthy gut J | host: Homo sapiens | reverse complement strand
CCATAGTCAATAAGTCTGGACACAAAAAGGCGAAAAAGAATTAAGAAGAAAGTAAAAAGATTTTTCAAAAATGAATGGGCGACAAATAATTAATAGCCGAGTGAATGCGATTAAGATTATAAAAAGCCATTAATATAATCAAAGAGTCTGATATTAGCCTCATAGAAAGAAGAATAGTGTTTGAGGTAGACTTCTTCCTTTTTCAAAACAGAATGAAAGGATTCCATGGGAGCGTTATCAAAAAAAAAGGACAGCCCTTTTTACTGTAAGAAAGTCTGAAGCCCATCCTCTCAGCGCCCGCAATATACTCAGAAGAAGTATACTGGCTTCCACGGTCGCTGTGAAGAATAACATTATCTGGATAGTTCTGATTTTGCCATGAATTTGTCAGTGCAGAAATAACAAGAGAACGATCCATTTTTTTCTTCCATAACTGTAACCGACGATTTTTCTTGTACAGACATCCAGAACGCTAGCAAGATAAGTCCAGCCATGCTTTATGGTGTGGATATATGTAATATCTGAAAGCCATATCTGATTAGGTTTTTGAGCGGAAAAATTCTGATTGACCAGATTTTTTAAGTTCAGAATGTTCATTTTGCTTATTGCGGTAATTCTTGAATTTTCTGATAGTTATAGATCTGATACCAAGCTGTTTCATAAGTCTTGAAACACGATTTACACTTAATTTCGGATAACCGTTATCCCGCAAATATACGGGTGATTTTTATAGAGCCGTATACTTTTCGATTATCACAGTAAACTTTGAATATTTTTGACTTCAGAATATTGTTTTCTATTTCACGGTTGGACGCTTTATGATTTAAAAAAATGCTGTAATATGTGCTTCTGGCTACCTTCAAAACTTTGCACAGAAGTTTGATGGAATGCTCCTTTGAAAGCCGGGAGATCAGTTCTACTCTTTCCCGGATTCCCTTTGAGAAGATAGCCATTGCTTTTTTAATATTATATTTTCCTCCTCAAGCAAGGCTAATTTCTTTTGCATTTTTTGATTTCAGCCATGGTCATGGTTTCAGTTTCTGAAACCTGGACTTTTTATATATTTTTGATCCATTTATGCGGCGTGGAACTGCTCATTCCGTATTCTTTTGCATATCTGCGTACTGCTTTTTCCGGATTCATACAAGCTTACTATGCTTTGCTTGAATTCCTCTGTATACTTGGTGTTTTCCATGTGTTTCTCTCCTTTTTTTTTTATTATACCATCTTTCGCTTTTTGCTGTCCACTTTTTTAGTATAGCACCAATATACGGGTGATTTTTATAGAGCCGTATACTTTTCGATTATCACAGTAAACTTTGAATATTTTTGACTTCAGAATATTGTTTTTCTATTTCACGGTTGGACGCTTTATGATTTAAAATGCTGTAATATGTGCTTCTGGCTACCTTCAAAACTTTGCACAGAAGTTTGATGGAATGCTCCTTTGAAAGCCGGGAGATCAGTTCTACTCTTTCCCGGATTCCCTTGAGAAGATAGCCATTGCTTTTTTTAATATTATATTTTCCTCCTCAAGCAAGGCTAATTTCTTTTTGCATTTTTTTTGATTTCGGCCATGGTCATGGTTTCAGTTTCTGAAACCTGGACTTTTGTATATTTTTGATCCATTTATGCGGCGTGGAACTGCTCATTCCGTATTCTTTGCATATCTGCGTACTGCTTTTTCCGGATTCATACAAGCTTACTATGCTTTTTGCTTGAATTCCTCTGTATACTTGGTGTTTTCCATGTGTTTCTCTCCTTTTTTTTATTATTATACCATCTTTCGCTTTTTGCTGTCCACTTTTTAGTATAGCACCAACCACGCCGAAAGGCTCGCAGAGCAATGATCCCTTTGGGATACCGCGGCGAGTATGTTATTGCTCGCTCTTGTGTTCTATCTGCACTATGAAGCACCGGAGGAGGAGCAAAATTTTGCAATGGTAATGGAAATGCTCAGAGCCGCAGCGATTGAGGACGAGGAGGACAACAGACCTTCTCCCCTTGATAATCTGTTTGCGGATTTGGAGCTGGATAATCCTGACCATATCGCTTTGAAATATTACCGTTCCTATCATTCCGGTTCGGCAAAGACGCTCAAATCCATTCAGATTACGCTTGCCGCAAGGCTTGAAAAGTTTAATCTTGAAAGCTTGGCGGCGCTGACCTCTGCCGACGAGCTTGACCTTGCTTCGCTTGGAGAAAAGAAGGTGTGCGTTATTCGCTTTGATTCCTGACAATGACTCCAGCTTTAACTTCTTGGTATCAATCCTTTACACGCGGCTTTTCCAGCAGTTATTTTATTCAGCCGACCATATACACGGCGGTCGCCTGCCCGTTCCCGTCCATTTTCTGATGGACGAGTTCGCCAATGTGAGCTTGCCGGATGATTTCGACAAGATACTGTCCGTTATGCGTTCCCGTGGGGTATCGGTTTCGATTATCCTGCAAAACTTGGCGCAGCTTAAAGCCTTGTTTGAAAAGCAATGGGAATCCATTGTGGGTAATTGCGACGAGTTTTTTGTATCTCGGCGGCAACGAACAGTCTACGCACAAGTATGTGTCCGAGCTTCTTGGCAAGGAAACGATTGATACCAATACCTTTGGGAAATCGTCAGGGCGGAGCGGTAACTACTCGACAAACTATCAGATTTCCGGGCGTGAGCTTTTAACGCCAGATGAGGTCAGAATGCTCGATAACCGCTATGCGATTCTATTCATTCGTGGCGAGCCGCCGATTATGGACTTGAAATACGACATAATAAAAGCACCCCAATGTGGCACTGACCGCAGACGGGGGCGCCGGAGCATATGAACACGGCGAAGTCAGGGACGATGTTGCAACGAGTGCGGTGGAATGGAGTGATCCGGAAGCCGTTCCCGATATGGAAGTACCGGAAACGACCTACGAGCTTTTGTCCGATGAGGACTTTGAAACCATAAACAAACAAAAATAAATGGAGGAAATCACTATGAAGATTTTTAATACGATGAAGAAAACCACTAAGGAAACCAAGAAAAACTGCCGATGAGCGGCAAGGTTAAGTGTGGCTTCCGTTTTTACTGTGCCATTGTTGCGGCTCTTACCCTCGTTATGGGTATGTCGGTAACAGCGTTTGCCGCAGGCGGCGATCCGATTCAGGTAGTCAACAACTTGTCTGACTTTATTTTCGGGCTGATTCGTGCAATCGGTCTTATCCTGCTCGGCTTTGGGTATCGTTCAGGTAGGTCTTTCGCTCAAATCTCACGATCCGTCTCAGAGGGCAAACGGCTTTCTGACTTTGGCGGGCGGCGTTATCATTACCTTCGCAAAAGAAATCCTTACCCTGATTACGGGTTGATTGACTGACACTTGCAAAGGGTGTTCCTGGCACTTTTCAGGAACACCCTTTACTTTATTTTGAAGGAGGTGCTGACTTGTGAGTGATAACTGGGTTGTTCAAAACCCTTGAGAACGCCCTTGAAACTTGGAATGAAAAACTCGCTGAGATATGGCAGCTAATCACGACCACGCCGCAAAACTTCAAGGGCGGCGGCATATGGGGGGGAGTGATTGTAAATATAAACTCTGCGGTTCAGGCTATTGGGCTTGCACTGCTTGTCCTGTTCTTTGTAGTCGGCGTGGTAAAAACCTGTGGTTCGTTTACGGATGTAAAAAAACCGGAACACGCACTCAAACTGTTTATCCGCTTTGCTCTCGCAAAAGGAGCGATAACCTACGGTATGGAGCTAATGCTTGCCTTGTTTAATATCGTTCAGGGTACGATTGAACGATAATGAACGCCGCAGGCTTCGGAAGTCCGCAGCAACAACCTTGCCGCAGGAAATGGTGGATACCATTGAAAGTTGCGGATTTTTTGAATCTATCCCATTGTGGGCGGTTACGCTGATCGGCGGCCTGTTCATTACGGTACTGTCTTTCATTATGATAATGACGGTCTACGGCAGATTTTTCAAGCTGTATATGTATACGGCGCTTGCTCCCATACCGCTTTCCACCTTTGCGGGAGAGCCGAGTCAGAATGTGGGCAAATCATTCATAAAGAGTTACTGCGCTGTTTGCTTGGAGGGCGCTGTCATTGTTTTGGCGTGTATCATCTTTTTTCGCTGTTTGCAGCTTCGCCGCCTGTTGTCGATCCCGACGCTGCGGGCGGTAACACAGGTATGGAGCTATATTGGAGAGCTCGCTCTTTAATATGTTGGTGCTTGTTGGAGTTTCTGTGAAGATGAGCGACAGGATTATCCGGGAAATGATGGGGCTGTAAGGAGAACGAAATGAAATATATCTACAACAGATTTGAGGGATATACCCTTAAAGATTGCGACTGTAAATACTGCCTTTATTACGGAGGAAAACGGAAAGGCAAAAAACCTGCCTTGCAGACGGGTGTGTTGCGTTGATGAAATCCGCAGGGCGAAGGAACGCAGCCGTAAGGAAAGGAGCTTTAATGGAAGTAAAAATAAATCGTGAAATCAGAAACTACACAGAAGCGATGTTTTTCGGATTGTCTTTAAGACAGTTCATTTTTTTCTGCCTGTGCCTGTGTGGTGGCGGTAGGACTTTATTTTCTGCTGAAACCCTATGTCGGCACGGAAACTGTGTCGTGGATGTGTATTTTGGGAGTCTGCACCCTTTGCGGCTCTCGGTTTTATCAAATACAACGGAATGACCGCAGAGAAATTTATTTATGCGTGGATAAAATCGGAGTTTCTTATGCCGCGAAGAAGCTCGTGTTTCATTCCACCAACACCTACTTGGAGCTGATGAAGCCGGGTATGGAAAAAAAAAGACAGAAGGAGGTTTTGAAATCAAATGATTAAAACACTTACCAATTTATTCAAACAGGATAAGGAAAAGTTTGTTGTGCCGAAGGGCGTTCAGGATGTGATCCCCATTGCCGCCATTTATGATGACGGTATTTTTCAGGTGGGGGGAAGGACAAGTTTTCCAAGACCTTTAAGTTTTCGGATATAAACTACGCCGTAGCAAGTCGTGAAGATAAAGAAGCGATGTTCCTGAATACTCGGAGCTGCTTAACTCTCTTGATTCCGGCGCAACGACAAAAATCACAATCAACAACCGCCGCCTGAATCGGCTGGACTTTGAGAAAACAATTCTGATTCCAAAGACGGGCGATGAGTTGGACGAGTACCGTGAGGAATACAACAAAATGCTTTGCTTGACAAGGCAACCGGGGCAAACGCTATCGTGCAGGATAAATATATGACAATATCAGTCAACAAGAAAAATGTGGAGGACGCCCGTACTTACTTTGCCCGTGTGGGAGCTGACCTGATTGCCCATTTCGGCAGGCTCGGCAGTAAATGCGTGGAGCTTGAAACGGACGAGAGACTTCGTATCTTCCACGACTTCTACCGTGTGGGCGAAGAAACCGCCTTCCATTTTGACATTAAGGAAACACGCAAAAAAGGACACGATTTCAAGGACTATATTTGTCCTGATTCTATGGAATTTGAAAAGGACTATTTCAAGATGGGAAACCGTTACGGCAGAGTGCTGTTTTTTTTGCGTGAGTATGCTTCCTATATCAAGGACAGTATGGTGGCGGAGCTTACCGACCTGAACCGAAACCTGATGATGTCGATTGATGTTGTCCCCGTTCCCACAGATGAAGCGGTCAGAGAAGCGGAAAGTCGATTGCTCGGCGTGGAAACGAACATAACCAACTGGCAGCGCAGGCAAAATTCCAACAACAATTTTTTCCGCAACCGTTCCCTACGATGTGGAGCAAAGCAGAAAAAGGAAATGAAGGAGTTTCTCGATGACCTGACAACCCGTGACCAGCGAATGATGTTCGCTGTCCTGACAATGGTGCATACGGCGGAAACAAAGGAACAGCTTGACAATGATACCGAAGCTCTGCTTACAACGGCGAGAAAGCACCTTTGTCAGTTCGGCGTTCTGAAATTTCAGCAGATGGACGGTCTGAATACGGTTATGCCCTTCGGGACACGAAAGATTGACACCTTCCGCACTCTTACTACGGAATCGTTGGCTGTAGTCATTCCGTTCAGGGTGCAGGACATCTACCACGAAAACGGCATTTACTACGGGCAGAATGTAATCAGCAAAAATATGATTATCGCTGACCGCAAGCAGCTCTTAAACGGTAATTCCTTTATTCTCGGCGTATCCGGCGGCGGTAAATCCTTTGCCGCAATGGGCGAAATCATCAATCAGGTGTTATCAAGCGACGCAGATATTATCATTATTGATCCTGAGCGAGAGTATTTGAAGCTTGTGCAGGCTTTGGGCGGCGAGGTTATCAATATTTCTGCTACCTCTAAAAAATCATATCAACGCTATGGATATGACGAAGGAATACGGGGACGGTGCAAACCCGGTTATCCTGAAATCCGAGTTCATTATGTCGTTGTGCGAACAGCTTATCGGCGGCACGAACTTGGGAGCAAAGCAGAAATCCATTATTGACCGCTGTACCGCTTCGGTGTACCGCACCTATCAGCAGAATGACTACAAGGGCGAAGTACCGACCTTGCAGGATTTCCGTGAAGAACTCTTGAAGCAGGACGAGCCGGAAGCAAAGGAAATTGCTCTTGCAATCGAGCTGTTCACAGACGGCGCTTGAACACCTTTTGCGAAGCATACCAATGTGGATACCGATAACCGCCTGATCTGCTACGATATTCTTGACCTCGGCAAGCAGCTTATGCCTATCGGTATGCTTGTTGTGCTTGACAGTATCTTAAACCGCATTACGCAGAACAGAGCGAAAAGGCAAAAACACCTTTATCTTCATTGATGAAATTTATCTCCTGTTCCAGCACGAGTATTCCGCTAACTTTATTTACCCTTTGGAAGCGTGTCAGAAAGTACGGAGCGTATGCGACGGGTATCACACAAAATGGTGATGACCTTTTTGCAGAGCCATACGGCAAGGACAATGCTTGCACACAGTGAATTTATTGTTATGCTCAATCAGGCTTCGACGGACAGGCTGAAACTTGCGGAACTTCTGAATATTTCCGATTTGCAGATGAGCTATATCACCAATGCAGAAGCCGGACACGGTTTAATCAAGGTAGGTTCAAGCCTTGTGCCGTTTGCAAACAAGTTCCCGAAGAACACAAAAGCTATATCGTTTGATGACAACCAAACCGGGCGAGAGTGCGTAACTCTCGCCTGACAATCAATGAAATCCGCAGTTAAATAAATTGTCGAAAAAGTTTTGCGATTATATAAACCGCAAGATATATTGACTTTTCGATGAGATTGCGGTATACTGTTCTGTAGTTGGAGGTGGTTACTGTGATTTACAGACCTTTGTACGTAGAGAAGATTATGGCTTATGTGGACACTCCCTTTGTTAAGATACTCACGGGAGTTCGCCGCCGCGGGAAAATCAACCATCCTGAAAATGATTATGGAAAGGTTGAAAACAGAACGAAACATTCCGGAAGATCGCATGATAAGCTGCCGTTTTGATTCTATGGAATATGAAGATATGACGGCAAAGCAGATGTATGCACAGCTTAAAGAGCGTCTTTCGCCCGATGGAAAAACCTATCTGTTTCTCGATGAGGTTCAGGAAATCAAGGGCTGGGAAAAGGTTGTCAATTCGCTGGCATCTGACTTTGATGTTGACCTGTATGTGACAGGTTCCAACTCTCGCATGATGTCCTCTGAAATATCGACTTATCTTACCGGAAGATATATCTCTTTTTCGGATTTTTACCCTGTTCCTTCGGTGAATACCTGATGTTCAGGGAGAAGTATGCCGCTGTCAGCAATCCCAAAACCGAGCTTGCAAATTATGTACGATTGGGAGGTTTCCCCGCAACCCATTTGCAGGCATATTCTCAGGACGAGATTTACACAATCGTTCGGGATATTTACAACTCTACGATTTTTTCCGATATAGTGAAACGAAATCAGGTCAGGAAAATCGACCAACTGGAACGAGTGGTCAAGTACACCTTCAACAATGTGGGAAATACCTTCTCGGCAAAGTCGATTTCGGATTATCTGAAATCAGAACGCAGGGCGCTTGATAACGAAACGGTTTACAGTTATTTAGAGAAGCTGGAAAAGGCATATCTGCTTCATCGATGCTCCCGCTTTGATTTACAGGGCAAGGAGATCCTGAAAACGCAGGAGAAAATTCTATCTTGCCGATACCGCCCTGCGGTACAGCGTTCTCGGCTATAACGCAGACAGTGTTGCTTCCAGCTTGGAAAACATCTTGTGTATTTGGAACTTTGCCGACGGGGATACACCGTCCATGTGGGGAAAACGAGTGACGGAGAGATTGATTTTGTGGCGGTAAGGCAAAACGAAAAAAAAATCTATGTTCAGGTCACGCAGGAAATCGGTTCTGAAAAAGACGGAAAAACGGGAGTATGACCGCCTGCTTGAAATACCTGATAATTACCCCAAATTTGTTCTCACGACAGATGAATTTGCCGGTGGAAACTATGAAGGGATCAAGACGATGCACATAGCGGACTTCCTGTTAAGCTCTGAATATTAAAATCAAATATCAGTAAAGACGCTCGCTTGAATTTAACAGGCGGGCGTTTTCTCTTAGAAAGGAAAGTCTATGAAAAAGAAAATATGTATCATTCTGATTGCGGCGTTTGTTGCCATGTTTGGCACAAGCGCCTATTTTATTTTTCGACCATTACAGGCAGGCAGAGCGAAAGCAGGCGGAGCTTTTATGACAACCTTGCCGATATGGTGGATTTCTGCCGCAGAAACAGAGGAAGAAGGCACAGAGCCGATTTTATACACAGAAGAAAAAGACGGTCTTTGCCGGAGATTGCCGAACTGTATCAGCAGAACAGCGATTTAGCAGGCTGGATTCGCATAGAAGATACCAATATCAACTATCCGGTAATGCACACGCCGGATAATTCTGATTTCTACCTGAAGCACGGCTTTGATAAGGAATACTCCGACTATGGCTGTCCCTATGTGCAGGAGGATTGCGATGTGCAGAAGCCGAGCGACAATGTGATAATCTATGGACACCATATGAAGAACGGCAGTATGTTTGCTGACCTTGAAAAGTTTAAGAGCCAAGACTTTTGGCAAGAGCATAAGACAATCTCTTTCAGCACCGTAACGGACAGATATGAATATGAGATTATTTCTGTATTTAAGACATTTGTTTACTCGGACAGCCCCGATTCCTTCAAGTATTATCACTTTGTAAATGCTGAAACGCCGGAGGATTTCTCTGCATTTGCTGACAAGTGTAAGAAGCTTTCCCTTTATGATACCGGAGTGTCGGCAGAATACGGGGATAAGCTGATAACCCTTTCCACCTGCGAATATTCCCGCACAAATGGAAGGCTTGTAGTGGTGGCAAAGAGAATTTCAAACTAAGCGGCGGCAATAAAAAGTGAGGAAACGGAGGTGAGATTTTGGCTGATGTAAAGACGAAGGATTCCATAAAAGGCACAATTAAAACGATTGATAAAGCCGCCATTGCCGGACAGCGTATGAAGCAGGCGTATGTTCAAACGAAAGAAAAAAAGCGGAACACGCCACTCACGCTCAGGAAAATAGTGCGGAGGAATATGCCGCTGACCGTTTTGAGGGCGGTGCTGACCGTGTTACTCACGAAGCGGTTTATCAGTTTGCCAAACAAGGCAAAAAGGCGTTGAAGTGACGAAACAGAATATTTCAAGGGCCAAAGGCGGAATCCAACAGTTTAAGGAAAAACGGGCGGTGGAAGCTATGGAAAAAAAACAGTCTGTCCGTACTCCCCGAAACAAAGAGGTTAAGGCTGTGGAACAGACGGAAAACACCGTACAGCAGTCTGCCGGTTCTGCCGGTAAGAAAACAATAAAAACAGTTGAAAAGGGTTCTGCAAAAACGGCGCAAAAACGGTCAAGACCGCCGAACAGACTTCAAAGGCAGCAATTAAGACCACGCAAAGCAGGCAGCCGAAAACGGCTCAGAAAACCGCACAGGCTACGGCAAAAAGCAGCTCAAAGGGCGGCGCAGGCTGCCAAAGCTACCGCAAAAGCGGTTGCGATAGGGGTAAAAGCAGCGGTCAAAGCCACCATTGCCGCAGTCAAGGCGATTATAGCGGCAACAAAGTCATTAATCGCCGCCATTCTTTGCCGGGGGCTGGATTGCGGTTGTGGTAATTATTGTGATTTGCCTGATAGCTTTGTTGCTCGGCTCTGTGTTCGGGATATTCTTTTCGGGTGAGGACAGCGGAACGGGAATGACAATGCAGACGGTGGTACAGGAAATCAACACCGATTATGATACCAAGTCGCAAGCTGAAAAGGACGCAGTATCCTATGATGTGCTTGAAATGAGTGGAAGCCGTGCTGTGTGGAAGGAGGTTCTTGCGGTTTACGCTGTTAAAACGAATACGGATCAGGATAATCCCCAAGAAGTTGCAACAATGGATGATTCCAAAAAAGCGATCTAAAGGACATTTTTTGGGAGATGAACTCCATATCCTCCCGGACGGAAAGCAAAACTGAAACACAGATTACCGAAACCGATGACGGACACGGGAATATTGTGCAGACGGAAACAACCGTTACACGCATCTATCTATATATCACGGTTTCTCATAAGACAGTCGATGAAATGGCGGCTCAGTATGGTTTCAATCAGGAGCAAAATGACTATCTTGCTGAATTGCTGAAAGATGAGAATAATCCCCTTTGGTCGCAGGTACTTTTACGGCATTGCAGGCGGCGATGGACAGATTGTAACTGTTGCACTCTCTCAGGTCGGCAATGTGGGCGGTGAACCATACTGGAGTTGGTACGGATTTAACTCTCGTGTAGAGTGGTGTGCTTGTTTCGTGAGCTGGTGTGCCAATGAGTGCGGCTATATTGATACTGGGGTTATCCCGAAATTTGCAGGCTGCGTCAACGGCGTTCAATGGTTTAAGGACAGAGGACAATGGCTTGACGGTTCTGCCGAGCCTGTCCCCGGAATGATTGTTTTCTTTGATTGGAACGATGAAAACGGGCAGGACGGAGAATCCGATCATGTAGGAATTGTGGAGAAAGTCGAGAATGGTATCGTTTATACCGTAGAAGGCAACTCCGGCGATAGCTGCCGAATCAATCAGTATTCCGTAGGGCATTATGAAATATTGGGGTACGGTGTGCCTGCTTATTAAAAGCAAAAGCCGCTTGCAGTAATGCAGGCGGCTCATTACATATGTTTTTTATGCCATCTTAATCGCATACTCGTTGTTCTTTTTCCCCGTTTTAATTTCTCCCGTGCTATTGTATCAGTGTAAGGAGGAATTTGGTATGGCAGACGATATGGAAATCAATTCATAACTTTGAAGATAAATTTGATCGAAATGCAGAGCGTTTTGCATTTCATCATCCGTATCTGGCGTTTTTAGCTATGTTTATCGGAATGCCGCTTTTTATTCTAATAGCTGTTGCTGTTTCAACAACACTTATTGCAATACCGATAGCGTGGATTTTCGGATGGCTGTAATTATCTTTATAAAATTTTAATTTCGTGCGTATCTTGATAATCCCGTTTTAATGCGGAAGGTAGTAAAATTCAAACAGTACAAGGAGGGAAAATTATGACGATTGTTGTTTGTGCGATTGGTCTGTGTCTTTGCGGCACTACTGATTTATTATGTTTATGTTCTAATGAAAGGAGATTCCAAGTGATGAGCACAGTAATTCAATACATATTGTACCTTGCCGTTCTTGTTGTCCTTGCAATTCCGCTGGAGGCATATATTTCAAAAAAGTAATGAACGGTGAAAAGACTTTTTTATCAAAAAATCCTTACACCTTGTGAAAATGCAGTATACAAGGTAATGAGAGTCAACAAAGAGGAACAAATGAACTGGAAAAAGTATGCGACTTCCGTTCTTATTTTTTCCGGTATCGGGCTTGTGTTCTTGTTTTTACTTCAACTTTTGCAGGGCGTTCTGCCCGGAAACCCACAGGGTTTGTCGGGAGTAAAATGGGATTTATCATTTAATACCGCTGTCAGTTTCATAACGAATACAAACTGGCAGGCGTACAGCGGGGAATCCACATTAAGCTATTTTTTGACACAGGCACTCGGACTTACCGTACAGAACTTTGTTTCAGCGGCAACAGGTATTGCTGTTTTATTTGCACTAATCCGAGGACTAATCAAGGTAAAGACCGATGGACTGGGAAGTTTTTGGGTAGATATGACGAGAATTGTAATTCATATCCTTCTTCCGCTTAATTTGGTGATTTCTTTTGTTATTAGTCGGCGGCGGTGTGGTTCAAAACCTGAAAGGTGCTGAAACTGTATCTCTTGTAGAACCGATTGCGGTGAGTGCCGATGGCACAATCCTTGAAAATGCAGAAATCAACCTTGAAACAGAAACCGTTACTGTGGACGGACAGGTGATTGAGGACGCAGAAATTGTTACAGAGCAATTCGTTCCGATGGGACCTGCTGCAAGTCAGGTTGCCATTAAGCAGACAGGTACTAACGGCGGTGGATTTAACGGTGTTAATTCAGCACATCCGCTCGAAAACCCCAATGCGTTTACAAACATTATTGAGATGATTTCGCTGCTTTTTGATACCTGCTGCACTCTGCTTTACCTTTGGAAGTGCAGTAAAAACAAAAAACAAGGCATTGCAATTTTTATGGCTATGTTTCTTTGCCTTGCGCTGGCACTTGGGTACGGTTGCCGTCAGCGAACAGTTTGCAACACCGCGGCTTGCTCAGGACGGTAATGTCAACATTTTCTATGATCGATCAAGCGGGTGGCAATATGGAGGGCAAAGAAACACGGTTCGGTATCGCTTCATCTTCTACTTGGGCGGTGTTTACCACAGCTGCTTCCAACGGTTCGGTCAATTCTATGCATGACAGCTATACGCCACTCGGCGGTATGGTTACAATGCTTCTTATGCAATTAGGTGAGGTGATTTTCGGCGGTGTTGGCTGTGGTCTTTACGGTATGCTTGCTTTTGCGATTCTAACGGTATTTATAGCAGGACTTATGGTTGGCAGAACACCGGAGTTTTTAGGTAAGAAAAATTGAGCCATATGAAATGAAATGGTCTGTTCTCGTATGCCTTGCGACACCCATTGCCATTCTTGTGGGAAGTGGTATAGCGGCTATTGTTCCAAGCGTTGCGGATAGTTTGAACAACGGTGGAGCACACGGATTTTCAGAATTACTTTATGCTTATTCTTCCTGCGGAGGTAACAACGGCTCTGCATTTGCAGGGTTTAACGCAAACACTGTATTTTTGAATATTTCCCTTGGACTTGTAATGCTGTTTGCCCGTTTCCTGCCTATTATCGGAACGCTGGCGATTGCAGGAAGCCTTGCCGGAAAGAAAAAGATTGCAACCACAGCTGGTACACTTTCTACTACAAATGCAATGTTTGTATTCTTGCTGATTTTTATTGTTTTGCTTGTTGGTGCGCTCAGCTTTTTCCCCAGCACTGGCGCTAGGACCGATAGCAGAATTTTTCCAAAGTATTGTGTAAGGAGGTAGTGATATGGCACAGTCAACAAAAAGTGCTTTTGCCGATAAAAAAATGCTCGGCAGAGCAATCAAAGATTCATTTATAAAGCTAAGTCCGAAAACACAAGTGCAAAATCCCGTTATGCTCTTGGTGTATATATCTGCAATTTTGACAACCGGATTATGGATTATTTCTCTGTTTGGTTTCAAAGATGTCTCCAGTGGATATACGCTGGCGATTGCAGTGATTTTGTGGTTTACTTGTATATATTTGCAAATTTTGCAGAAGCCATCGCAGAAGGCAGAGGCAAAGCGCAGGCAGATTCTTTAAGAGCCTCTAAAAAGATGTAGATGCACATAAAAATTCCCTCTGCTGACAGAAAAGAGCAGATTACAGATGTATCCTCTGCAACATTAAAAAAAGGTGATATTGTTATTGTAAAAAGCGGGAGAACAGATCCCCGGTGACGGTGAGGTAATCGAAGGTGCTTTGCATCGGTAGATGAAAGTGCGATTACCGGTGAATCTGCTCCTGTTATTCGTGAGGCGGGCGGCGACAGAAGCGCCGTAACCGGAGGAACTACCGTATTATCCGATTGGATTGTAATACGAATTACCAGCGAAGCAGGAGAAAGCTTTCTTGATAAAATGATTGCTATGGTTGAGGGTGCGGCAAGAAAAAAAGACACCTAATGAAATTGCATTGCAGATTTTTTCCTCGTTGCGCTTTCCATAATCTTTATCCTTGTTACAATGTCGCTCTATACATACTCCGTATTTTCGGCAAAAGCAAGCGGGAATAGAAAAACCCCACTTCTATTACAACGCTGGTAGCCTTGCTTGTCTGCCTTGCACCTACCACCATTGGCGCACTGCTTTCAGCAATCGGAATTGCCGGAATGTCGAGACTGAATCAGGCAAATGTTCTTGCTATGAGCGGCAGAGCGATTGAAGCTGCTGGAGATGTGGATATACTTATGCTCGACAAGACGGGAACAATCACCCTTGGCAACCGACAGGCTCACGCATTGATTCCAGTAGACGGCGCAAGTGAAGAAGAACTCGCTGACGCAAAGACAGCTTTCCAGCCTTGCAGACGAAACGCCGGAAGGCAGAAGTGTCGTGATTCTTGCAAAGAATAAAGACGGTATAAGAGGTAGAGAGCTTTCAAACAAGGATATGACATTTATCCCTTTTTACAGCAAAGACTCGTATGAGCGGTGTTGATTTTGACGGTAATGAAATCCGTAAGGGTGCGGCTGAGACAATGAGCAGATATATGTCACCCATGCAGGCGGTGTTTATTCTGAGGAGTGCGACCGTATCGTGCAGGATATAGCAAAAGCAAGGCGGAACACCTCTTGTTGTTGCTAAAAAATCATAAAATACTTGAGTAATCCATTTGAAGGATATTATTAAGCAAGGTGTTCAAGAGAAATTTGCCGATCTTCGTAAAATGGGTATCAAAACTATTATGATTACAGGTGATAATCCGATGACTGCCGCTGCTATTGCCGCCGAAGCGGGTGTAGACGACTTTCTTGCAGAAGCAACCCCCGAGGGCAAACTTCAAATGATTCGTGACTTTCAATCGAAAGGTCATTTGGTGGCAATGACGGGAGACGGAACAAACGATGCCCCGGCTCTTGCACAGGCTGATGTGGCGGTGGCAATGAATACCGGGACGCAAGCGGCAAAGGAAGCGGGGAATATGGTGGATTTGGATTCGTCTCCTACAAAACTAATTGACATTGTTCGTATCGGAAAACAGCTTTTTAATGACAAGAGGAAGTCTAACTACTTTTTCGATTGCAAACGATGTAGCAAAGTATTTCGCTATCATACCTGCGCTGTTTATGGGACTTTATCCGGGACTGTCTGCTCTGAATATTATGGGGCTGCATTCCCCCGCAAAGTGCTGTCCTCTCTGCGATTATTTATAATGCGCTGATTATCATTGCGCTGATTCCGCTTGCGTTAAAGGGCGTAAAATATCGTGAGGTTCCGGCAGGAAAACTATTATTACGCAATTTGCTGATTTATGGTTTGGGCGGTCTGGCGGCTCCCTTTATCTTTGTGAAACTGATTGATGTTCTGCTGGTCGTTTTGGGATTGGCGTAAGGAGGTATAGAGATGAAAACATTAAAAAATATCTTGCCGAAAGCGGCTGTCATTTTCCTGATTTTTACCGTAATTTGCGGTGTTGTTTATACGGGTGTTGTAACAGGGATAGCACAGCTCATTTTTCCTGATAAAGCAAACGGCGCATTATTGAGGTTGATGGAAAAAATATGGCTGCGAGCTGCTTGGTCAGCAATATACAGATGAAGCCCATATGTGGGGGCGCATTATGAATATTGATGTTTCAACCTATACGGATGAAAAACGGAAAAACGTTGATGTATGCCTCACCGTCAAACCTTTCCCCTGCAAGTGAAGAATACGAGGCTTTGGTTAAAGAGCGTGTGGAAAAACTGCGTGCCGCCAATCCTGATATGGACGAAACAGCAATTCCTGTTGATCTTGTCACCTGTTCGGGCAGCGGACTTGATCCGCATATTTCCCCCAGCTGCTGCCGAGTATCAGGTGGCAAGGATCGCTAAAGCCAATCATATGACGGAGGATGAAGTGCGGGAGATTATTGATGAATGCACGGACGGCAAATTTTTAGGTATCTTTGGTGAAGAAACCGTAAATGTTCTAAAGGTCAATTTGATGTTGGACGGTATTTTATAATCTTAGATCGAAAAAGAAGCAGAAGTGTTACACAAGCGCTTCTGTTTCTTCTTTTTATATAATCTTAATTCGACGGTAGGGTTGCTTATGCGAATTTAATGCAAATAAAGATAGAATAAAGGAGGTATAAAAAGGAAATTAAGATGACGAGGATATATACGCTATGCAAAAAAGAAAAAAAATCAAAAGCATTATCATATTACATCCTTTCAGATCATTATTTTGGGATTTCTTTCTGTTATCCTGATCGGAAGCCTGTTGTTAATCTTTGCCAATCGCGCCCGCAGCGGCGGCGCCATCCTTTTCCGATGCCTTATTTACCGCAACATCGGCGGTTTGTGTAACAGGCTTGGTTATACACGATACGGCAACCTATTGGTCTGTGTTCGGACAAGGTATCATTTTGTTGTTGATTCAAATCGGCGGAATGGGAATTGTGACAATCGCCGTTTCGATTGCGGCAGTTTCAGGGCGCAAAATTGGATTGATGCAGCGAAGCACAATGCAGGAGGCAATCGCAGCACCAAATGTCGGCGGTATTGTGCGGAGAACGAAGTTTATCTTAAAAACAGCCATTTCCGTTGAATTGATCGGTGCGGCTGTTTTAGCACCTGTTTTTTGCAGGGATTTCGGATTTTTCAAAGGAATATGGTATGCGCTGTTTCATTCCATTTCTGCATTTTGCAATGCGGGATTTGACTTAATAGGCGCAAAAGAACCGTTTTCCTCGTTGACTTCCTATTCAGTACAGCCAGTCGTAAATATTACGGTTATGGCGCTGATTATTATCGGAGGCATAGGCTTCCTTACTTGGGAGGACATAAAGAATAATAAATGGCATTTCAAAAAATATCGTATGCAAAGCAAGGTCATTCTTGCGGTAACAGCCGCTTTAATCCTTCTGCCTGCCATTTACTTTTTTTTTTGAGTTTTCCCGATTGCCGTTTCCCGAAAGAGTATGGACTTCTCTGTTTCAATCGGTTACGCCGAGAACTGCCGGTTTTAACACGGCGGATTTAACGCTGATGAGTGAGGTTGGGCAAATGCTTATGATTATGCTAATGCTGACAGGCGGTTCTCCCGGCTCTACCGCAGGCGGTATGAAAACAACGACGCTCGCTGTCCTTGTTTCATCCGCATTATCTGTGTTCCGAAAGAAAGAACATGCCCACTTTTTTCAAGAGGAGGATTCCCGACAATATGGTAAGAAATGCAGCTACGATTTTTTTAATGTATATTACTTTGTTCCTCGTGGGCGGCATGATCATCAGCGGGATAGAAGAAATTCCGTTAATAACGGCGTTGTTTGAAACAGCCTCTGCAATCGGTACGGTTGGATTGTCGTTGGGAATTACGCCTGCGCTTGGAATTGCCTCTCATATGATTTTAATTTGCTTGATGTTTTCGGCAGAGTCGGCGGCTTGACATTGATATTTGCCGCAATCTCCGAAAAAAACATCAAACGGCTCAAAATATCCGCAGGAGAAAATAACAGTAGGTTAAAGGAGAAAAATACGATGAAATCTATTTTTACTGATAGGTCTTGGAAGGTTTGGAAGACATATTGCTATGAAGCTGGACGAACGGCATCATCAGGTGATGGCGGTAGATAAAGAAGAACAGCGGGTAGAGGCGGTTCTCCCGTTTGTGACAAATGCTCAAATCGGGGACGCAACAAACGAGGACTTCTTATGTTCTCTTTGGTGTTCGGAATTTTGATGTGTGTATCGTAGCCATCGGAGATAATTTCCAAAAATTCGTTAGAAACTACTTCGTTATTAAAAAGAGCTTGGCGCAAAAGTGGTTGTCTCCCGTGCCGCCAGAGATGTTCACGCTAAATTTCTTTTTGCGAAACGGCGCTGACGAGGTGGTCTATCCGGAACGCCAGCTTGCCGATTGGACGGCAATTCGTTATAGCGCTGACCATATCCTCGATTACATAGAGTTAGACGAAGAACACGCTATTTTTGAAATCTCCGAGCCAAATGGATGGGTAGGAAAAACAATCGGTCAATTAGACATACGGAAAAAATATGACATTAATATTATGGCGCTCAAACATAACGGGGTAATGAATTTGAGAATAAGCCCGGATACTTACTTGCCAAAAGATGATACAATGCTTGTTCTCGGAGATATAAAGAGTATTCAAAAAAATGCTTTCATATTTAATTTGTAAAGGAAACCGGAGATATGAAAGAACTTATTTTAATTTGCATAGTTGCATTTGTGTTTATTTTTGGCTACCTTATTATGAGAAAGGTGGATATGTTTCTTGCTGAAACTAATTTGCAGACAAAGGAACATAGTCCCTCTTCTTCGCTCCGCATTGGATTTGAAACTTTTGATTTAGTCGATCAGTCGGCAGAGTTGTTAGAGCACTTTTCAAAGAAAGCTCCAAGCTGCGAAATCATGCTTTTTACGGTTCAGCCGAAAAAATCGAAAAAGGACTGAAAAATCAGGAGCTTGATTTTGGTTTTATTTTAGATACTTGCCACGATTTTTCGGATGGAGGCTTTTGATTCTCTGCTTGTTTCGGTCAAACAAGGTTCGGTTATTTCCAATTCGGTAGGGGCTTTCGATTGTTCCGCTCGACAAGTCAGAAAAAGACCTGAAGATTGTTTGGACGGCGGATGAAGTAAACCACAAAAAAGAAAATGTTTGCAGAGTTGTTACAGAGCTTTTTCAAAGAACAGCTCCATGCTCGGTGACCGCAGATGAAAAAAAAGATGAAATTGTGGTATAATCTTTATGCAATCTTAATGTCAGCGCCAAAATGCTTGTCAGAAATTTATTTGTTTTCATTTATAATAATCGTTATACAGGAGGTGAGCGTATGAGTGAATCCAGATTAAATCCGGATGAGCTGTTAAAGGTAATCCAAGTTGAAGAAGAAAATCAAACCAAAGGGCATTTGAAAATCTTTTTTGGGTATGCAGCGGGTGTAGGCAAAACCTATACGATGCTCAAAGCGGCTCATATAGCAAAAAATCAGGGTGTAGATGTGGTGGCTGGTTATATCGAACCACACGCGCGCCCTAAAACAGCAGCGCTTTTGAATGGTTTGGAACTTCTTCCTACCAAAGAAGTGGAATATAACGGAATCATACTGCACGAATTTGATATTGATGCGGCGCTGAAAAGAAAACCGCAGCTTATTCTTGTGGACGAGCTTGCCCATACAAATGCACAAGGCGGTGCCGCCACACAAAGCGCTATCAGGATATTAAGGAACTTTTGAATGCGGGGATAGATGTTTATACGACTGTTAATGTTCAGCATATTGAAAGTCTCTGCGATGTAGTTGCATCAATTACAGAAGTTTTTTTGTACGGGAGCGCATTCCAGATTCCTTGTTTGACAATGCGGATCAGGTCGAATTGGTAGATATTGAGCCGCAGGAGCTTATTGACCGACTTAATGCCGGAAATGTCTATAAGGAAGCACAAGCCAAACAAGCCGTAGAGAATTTTTTTACCGTAGAAAACTTGACAGCGCTTCGAGAAATTGCATTGCGCCGATGTGCAGATCGGGTAAATATCCTGACGGAGAACGCTCGGTTGAGAAGTCACGGCAATTATCATACAGACGAGCATATCCTTGTCTGTCTTTCTTCGTCTCCCTCTAATGCGAAAATCATTCGTACCGCCGCAAGAATGGCTACCGCCTTCAAAGGATCTTTCACAGCGTTGTTTGTGGAAACTCCGGATTTTTTCGGTAATGAGTGAGGAAAATGTGAAACGCCTGCGCTCCAATATGCGTCTTGCCGAACAGCTTGGCGCAAAAATTGAGACAGTTTACGGTGAAGATGTTCCTTTTCAGATTGCAGAATTTGCAAGGCTTTCTGGTGTTTCAAAAATTGTGATTGGACGAAGTTCCGGAGTAAAACGGCATTTGTTCAGCAAACCGACTTTGACAGAAAAGCTGATTGCAAGTGCTCCTAATTTGATGTACACATTATTCCCGATACGGTTTCCGATGCGGCTGTTTATCGGTTAAGAAAAGCAAAGAAAAGGAACCTACCTTATTTTTTCTGCTTGCGGATATATTAAAGTGTATTGCGATTCTGCTTGTTTCCAGCTTGATTGAATAGCCTTTCGTAATTTGGGATTTGCTGAAGCGAATATTATTACCGTTTATGTTCTTGGTGTACTTATTACCTCGGTTATTACAAAGCATCAAATATACAGCCTTATTTCTTCTATTGTCAGTGTTTTGGTTTTTAACTTTTTGTTCACCGATCCCAAATTCACATTGCAGGCGTATGGCCAAGGCTATCCGGTAACTTTTCTTATTATGTTTTTGGCAGCTTTTTTGACAGGCTCCCTCGCTATACGACTCAAAAATCAGGCGAAGCAGGCGGCAAGAGCAGCTTACCGTACAAAAGTATTATTTGATACCAATCAGCTATTACAGCAATCAAAAGATAGAAATGAAATTATATCTGTAACCTCAAATCAGTTAATAAAGCTATTAGGGAAAGATGTTGTTTTCTATTTGGCTGATAAGGAAAAAAATTGGAAAAACCGCATATCTTTTTCGGCAACCAATGAAAATTTAGAGGTGTGTACTTCTGATAATGAAAAGGCAGTTGCCGGTTGGGTATTCAAAAATAATAAGCGTGCCGGGGCAACAACCGAAACACTATCCAGCGCAAAATGTCTGTATCTTGCTGTTCGTGTCAACAACACTGTATATGGTGTTGTTGGAATTGTTATGGGAGAGAAACCTCTCGATCCATTTGAAAACAGTATTTTGCTATCCATCCTCGGAGAATGTGCGCTGGCTTTAGAAAATGAAAAAGAATGCCCGTGAGAAAGAGGAAGCGGCAGTCCTTGCGAAAAACGAACAGCTTCGGGCAAATCTGCTTCGAGCAATTTCACACGATTTGAGAACACCCCTGACATCTATTTCCGGCAATGCGAGCAATCTTTTGTCTAACGGCGAGACTTTTGATACGGATACCAAAAAACAGCTTTATACCGATATATATGACGATTCGATGTGGCTGATAGGACCCTTGTGGAAAACTTGCTTGCCGTTACCCGAATTGAAGAAGGCAGATTGAACCTGAATATCTCCCAAAACCTGATAGATGATGCGATTACAGAGGCGCTTCATCATATTAATCGCAAAAGCGTGGAACATCACATTACCGTTGAAAATGAGGATGAGCTTCTTCTTGCAAAAATGGACGCTAAACTCATAGTTCAAGTGATTATCAATCTTGTAGACAACGCCATTAAATATACGCCCCAAAATTCTCATATTAAAAATTAAGTCAGAGAAACACGGAGACAAGGCAGTTGTTTCTGTAGCAGATGACGGCGAAGGAATACCGGATGAAATAAAGCCACGAGTATTTGATATGTTTTACAGCGGCGCAAACAAAATTGCAGACAGCCGCCGCAGGCTTGGGACTTGGGTTGTCGCTATGCAAATCTATCATTAACGCTCACGGCGGAGAAATTACAGTTTCCGACAATCAGCCGCACGGAACAATATTTACATTTACATTACCCATAGGAGAGGTCAAGGTTTATGAATAAATTACTTATATTAATTGTAGAGGATGATACCTCTGTAAGAAATCTAATCACTACTACATTAAAGGCACACGACTATCGCTATCTTACAGCGCCAAACGGTCAAACAGCAATTTTGGAGGCTTCGTCTCATAATCCTGATATTGTTTTGCTGGATTTGGGATTGCCGGATATAGATGGTGTTGAGGTCATAGAAAAAATTCGTACTTGGTCAAATATGCCGATTATCGTTATAAGCGCCCGCAGTGAAGATACCGATAAAATTGACGCTCTTGACGCAGGAGCAGACGATTATTTGACAAAACCGTTTTCGGTGGAGGAATTGCTTGCAAGGCTTCGGGTTACGCAAAGGCGGCTTACGATGATTCAAAAGGAATCTCCTGCCGAATCTGCTGTTTTTTACCAACGGACAGCTCCGTGTGGACTTTGCCGCCGGCTGTGCCTATTTGAATGAGGAAGAATTGCATTTGACTCCGATTGAGTATAAATTGCTTTGCCTGCTTTCAAAAAAAATGTCGGCAAAGTCTTAACGCATACTTTTATCACGCAAAGCATTTGGGGGAGTAGTTGGGATAACGATATTGCTTCCCTGCGAGTGTTTTATGGCTACGCTTCGTAAAAAGCTGGAGAAGGACGCAGATTCTACGCAATACATCCAAACGCATATCGGCGTCGGATACAGAATGATGAAAGTGGAATGATATATAGCTATGGATATGAAAAACAATATAGAAGAACACACGGAATGGATATATTGTCCTGCCTGTGGAAACAAAACAAGGTTACAAATACGGGAAGATACGGAATTAAAAAACTTTCCTCTCTACTGTCCAAAATGTAAGAGGAAAACATTGATCGAAGCGAAAAAAATTACAAATAACCGTCATCAAAGAGCCGGACGCATAGACGCAGAGCCGATGAATTTGTGAGTAATCACGGATCATCGGCTCTGTTCTTTATAAAGAGGAAAAAGCAGCCTTTGCGGCTACTTTTTTTGGGTGCAGTATCAATTAAGGCTTTCGCAGTTGCTTTGACGACTTCTAACGACCGTTCATCGCAGGCTGAAAGCATACGGAGGAGAGTTTCTACCTCGGAATCTTTGGACGGTTTCTCGGGGTAGAAAATCGAATCCGCAGAAATGTTTAATTCCCGGACGAGCTTATGTAGGACATCAAAACTTGGTTTCTTTCCCTCGTTTTCAATCCGATATAGGTATCGCTCGGTAATATCTACTTTGTTTGCTAACGCTTCTATGGTAATTCCGGCGTTCTCACGAGCAGTTTTAATGATACACCCAAGTGTTTCAGGTTTGCTATGCACTTACAGTCCACCTCCATATATAATTATACTGATTTATGCCACCTTTATAATGGCACAACAATTCAATTATATATGGACTGTCAGTTCGCAAATATATGAACTAAATAAAAGTATCAACCCCGCCAAATAAAAAACGAGGTTTTGACGGGGCGATTTAACACGCCTATCCTTCAATCCGAGTTTTTGGATTGGAGGGTTTTTATGCGCTGGACTTCTCTCGGCGCTCCGCTGCTTGTGATGAGCAGCGAATATGAATCTATGAGGCACATAGGTTCCCAAGTGGCGAAAAAGTTAAAAAAACGCCGCAATTTCCAACAGGGGATTTACGACCTACACCCTGAACCTATATGCCATAGATACAATGAAACAGACGCACTTGCACGGCGAAATTTGTCGCTATGCAGGTGCATTTTTGCATTTGCCGGGATTATAAACTTTCATAGTGTCGGCTGCCGTTCACCGCCTGCCAGTCTGAATTTTTACATTTTGAAAATTCAGACTGGAGGTAAAGAAAAAATGGCAAAAAAAGCCAATTTGATGTTCTGAAAGAGGAGTTTCAGAGCGAGTGCAAGGTTATCAATTTGAAATACGAGTATGAGGGATTATCAACCATAGGCAAAGAACAAAGCACATGTAACTGAACGGTACATTGA
>VOFK01001715.1_pt1 | contig 23720 bp, 36 predicted proteins | sample 5384121 | NCBI WGS metagenome assembly VOFK01 (sample SAMN12384730, study PRJNA508395) | human gut metagenome | isolation source: healthy gut J | host: Homo sapiens | reverse complement strand
ATCAATGTACTTCGTTCAGTTACGTATTGCTGGCAGGTGCGCCGCCGGGCAAATGAGCTGAAGTTGAAAAATTAGCCGCCATTCACGCGCGGCAGGGACGGATCAACGCCCAAAGACCGTTGAGTCCTCTCAAAGCTGGAGAGGACACGCCGGGAAAGCAGCTATCGCGATCCGGCGGACGGATCATTATTACAACAGCAATGAAACCAAAGGCGGCACAATGTCAAAAGCTTTGAGCAGTTTGACGGTGAGCGCGAAGATGAAGTTCCGGTTCTTTCGGCGTATCAATCGCGCTTCGGATCGAATCGTTTTCAGATCGCCGACAAGAACCACAGCGACTACCGTCGAATTCCGTAACGCTGATTACGGAAAAATCATTCGGTTAATGTGCTTCGGCGCCAAAGGAAGCAACCAACAGCAACATCGGAAACAATACGGCAATAACCGTTATAAACATTCAAACATTCTGCAATGGCTGAATAACAGCAACGGCGGGCGCATGGTACAGCACAAGCACAGCGGACGCGCCGCCTGCAGGCGTATGGAACAATTACAACGGAATACGACGCGTGGGCGGCTTTCCTGCTGGTGCTAGCGACGATCCGGAGGGTTCGTTGCGGAGCTTCTGACAACAACGCAGACCGTCGCCGCGAAATACCGTTGCACCGACGTATGCGAAGCTATGAAACGGTAACGTCAAAAATGTTCCCTTGCGTCCACCACAGAAGTGGGGCTTGCGAATGAATATCGCGAAGAACGCTTCTTGCGCTATTCACGGCAATTCGAATACAGGCTTAATCACGTCAAGGGCATGGTGGCCGTACGCCTAATAGACGACACGTCCGCAACGTCATTTCGGTCCCTAAACCTAAGCGCGTACAACGGCACGGCGTTCGCCACGACAGAAATCTTCTATCTTGGTACTCTGACAGCCGAACAACACAGGAAATTATACGGTAATCTACAATTCCGCACTTCCGCGCCGCCAGCCATAGCCCGCGACGAACCAGAACATCAACATTTCTTGCGGCAGGTTCAGCGTCCGCAACAGGCGAGGACGTTCACGGAAGCAGTATCGACCGCGTGGAACACGGTCGATAAATACCGATGTCCGCGCAAAGGACAGCTACGGCAGTATTCCACGTACACCACAAGCGGAGATATTGCCGTAATCCGCAACTCAACCGCCCGCGATTTCCGGCAGTAACGCCGATCTTGGCACAGCGCGGGGATTTCACCTATCAATGCCAGCGTAACCGATCCGGACGGCGACACGGTGAACGTTGTTGAAAAGATCGAGCGGAAAAGACAATCGCGCGAAAGAACGCAATCACGCTGGGCGCAACGCAGGCGCTTTCCGTTTCCGGAACATACGCTTCACGGCGCTACGAACGCCCAGCACACGATCACAATTACGGCGACGACCGGTGGCGCCGTCCGGACGCTGACGTTCTGAAGTCGTCGCGGAGCTTCGTTATGCGCTTTCACGCCGCTGGAAGCCAACAATAACCAGCCGACACGCGCGAGAATATCAGGTAACGCGAGATATTCCGGCCGGGCGGCACGTTAGGTGAACGGCGACAATCCGTTGACGCTTCCCCGTTTGGAGGTACTGGCTGCGGTGATTCAGGCGTTACACGTTTTCTAAATAAGGTTGGCTACGGCGGCACAGTGCGGAATGAATATCGCGTAACCGTCCAGCGCGGCGACGCGCTGACCGGGTTGCTGGGTATCGGGATCAAAATTCCAAATGAGCGTAATTCACAAGAGAGCAACGGCAGAGCTTCCACGAAAAATTGAAAAAAGAAGGTTCGAGAAGTCAAAAACGCGGCGAGCAAACCGCCGCTTTTGCCTTCTATCCTTCAAAGCGTATCGTGCAGGATCGCCGCCGCCGGAACGAACGTCATTTCCGACGCGGCGATCCTGCAATCGGCGGAAGTGATCGAATACGACGAATACGCCGACAATCACGCTTGCCAACACCGTCGGCGAAATCATCGCTAACAACGGGCGGTATTACGAGATCAAAGCGGCGCACGTCGAACGCGGCAGCTTATCCCGTTGAAACCACCTTCGCGTACTATCGCTTTCGATCGAGCTTTCTCCGCGCATCGGAACGCTTTTGACGATCCGATCCCGTATCCGGAAACGGCGGGGATCATCAGCGCGGGTATACCTGCAAAAGCAGATATGCCGAATTGCGTTTATCCGCCGGACACGGCGGGCTTCAGGCAGCAACCTTAACGGGAAGGAGATCAACGATGGACACTTCGCAACGTTCTTCCGTTCTACCGTATGCGCAGCCTGGCTATATCGCTTTGTTCGTAACAGGACAAGGGACAAGGAAAAGCAATGTGGAAGCACGACGCGACCGTTTTAACCGAGATCGGATACATTAAGGCGAACACGGACGAAATCAAGGCGGAGCAGAAGGAACAAAGTGAAAAGACGAATACGGAGCTCGTAACGCGCTTGACCGACGCCAAGCGTCGGCGAACAGGCATTACAAGCGGCTTGACCACATCGAAAAAACGAATGGATCGCTGGCAGAGTAACACAGCGGCGGCGGGGGCTTCCCCGCCGCTTCTTCATTGCAAAGGAGGGTTCAGCAATGAGCAATAGTAAACTTTTTCTGTGTACGCTGATTTCACCGAACAAGAACAGCCCACGAAATCACAAGATCGACACGATCACAATTCATTGCGTCATCCGGGCAACCTGCCGAGAGGATCGGCGAAATCTTCAAAGCCGACTTCGCGACAGGCGTTCAAACTACGGGATCGGCTACGACGGGCGGATCCGGGCTTTACGTCGATGAAGCCGATCGTTCGTGGTGCAGTTCTTCGGCGGCGAACGATAACCGCGCAATCACGATCGAGGTTGCAAGCGACACAAAGCACCCATACGCCGTGAATGATAAAGCATACGCGGCGCTTCTGATCTTGTCGAAGATATTTGCCGCCGGAACGGATCAAAAGCTGGTATGGAGTACAAGCAGGGACGACCGCGTAAAACCACAAGAACGGGTGCAATATGACCGTTCACAGGGATTACGCGAACAAAGGCTTGCCCGGCGATTATCTGTATAACCGACACGGCGAGATCGCGGCGGAGGTAAACAGGCGGCTGGGCGTTCCGGCGGTGGAACAGAAGCCGGAGCAGAAGCCGCAGGGCGACGCGAAGAACCTTTACCGCGTCCAGCTTGGAGCGTTTGAGAAGAAGGACAACAACGCAACAGCGTTCGCGGCGAAGCTGAAAAAGGAAGGCTTCGATACATACATCGTGCAGATCGGCAAGTATTACAAGGTTCAAGTGGGCGTTCGCCGCTCAAGACGAACGCGCGCAGCTATGCTGGGCAGAAGCGGGCACACGAGAGGCGGAAGCCAGACGTGCGTCGTTTGCGGGACAACCGACAGCGGCAGTCTTGCTGTTCGCGCGATCACTATCGCCGCGGAGCTTTCCGGCGACCGTGATGCGGCGCGGCGTGATGACCTACCAGTTTTCGCTAGAACGCCCGATGCGATCAACGCACGCAAACCATGCGGGAAGCGGGGGCGATGCGCCGAAGCTTCGTTTTCAAGGCCGGGCTTCGAACGCTTCGCAACGAAAGCCGTTATTCGATCGCATCTCGGGCTGGCGGCTTTTCATCGTCGCGCAGTACGTTTCATCTCATCACGCGGCAGGAAACCGCTTCGATCGAATGACGCTTTCCCGCGCCGTCGTGGATCGAATGCAGCGCAATGATGAAGCGTCTTGCCAGTAATCGTCGGCAGGATCGAAAAAGAAAAACAAATCGACATAACAGAGAAAGCGAGGATACAAAGCAATGACCTTATTGATCTTTACCAGCATTACGCAAACGCCGTGATCGCTCTTATCGCGGCTAATTATTGTGCGCCTTCGTGGATCCTGTGGATCCAGCAGCAGACCGACGCACAGTTTTGAAACATTCAAAATGTGAGTAACATGTTGCACGTCGAAGCCGCCGACCACGCTTTACACCGGAAGCGGCAGCGTGTGCAGCCTGGAAAGCAGGCTGTTGTTGAGCCCTGAAATAGCAGCGCATTGCAAGATCACGGAAACTTGGAGCAACCGACCAGTTCAACGCCGACCGTCGTTTTAATCTTCGGACTACTATCGCCTGGCATTCCGGCGGATGACAGCAACGAGGAAGATCGCGCTGCTTTGCGGCGATCCGCACGCATAAAGAACAATCCCAACGCGCGGGCTTTCGAGCCTGCACGGGGGATTTCCTCGTACGTTCATTCCTTCGGCGGTTCTGGACGGCGCGGCGGTTTTAATCCTGCAACTGCTGAGCCGACACAGCGGACAGACACGACCCACCTTGTGAGCTACCCAGCGAGCGAGTATCATACAGGCCACGCTTTATGCACAATGCCCACATCAAATGAGAACATTCCGGCGAAGAGCATGGCACCACAGCGGCAGCGTTTCGCAGCATTGCACACACCGCAGCAGCCAGGCCCGGACATCAACTTCTTCAATGATAGCTGTAGAAAGCCATCGACCTGATTGAGCGCAAATCTTCTTAAATGTAAATTTTCAAGGCAGACTCGCCCATTCTGACCTTTAACGCAGTACTACGCTCCGTACATGCGCCAAATCAAGAATAAAAAGCGGAACATTTACACACCGCTGCAGCCTGTAATCAGAAATCGAGAAAGAGGGATCGCTGGCGGCAATGAAGACATATGATTACAACGGCAAGAACATTTGTGGAGACCGATTGCCCGAAGCAAGCATCGTCCGCCATCAACGCCAAGAGCGGGCACAAGCTAAATTGAAACGGTCCGACGAACCATTACTTCGAACTGCTACAGCTTCCCCTGCATCTGGCTAAATAGACATCAACGCTATGCGAATCCCAGCCCGCCTTCTCTTCATTCAGGCGCACAAAATAACGTACTTCTTTCTCAAATCCTATTGACACATACCGCATGCAATACAAAATGGGCAGAGCACAGCAGATGAAAAAAAGACCATCGAGCTTTTAGAACGAAACGGCTGTGTTCGCGGCACGCGAACCACGACATATACGAAGCGACGGCGGGTGCGTCGTAAGGCACAGTAGAGAAACCGGGACGAAGAAACATAAAGTAACACGCGCGGGCTGAAACAAGCCCGCCGCCACTTGACAACATGATAGGAGGGTACGGGACAACAAATTCAAAAAGCAAGCGAATGTCGCGTTTTTCAACCGGCGAAGTATTAAGTCACGATTAAGGTGTTGATCGCCGCGCGTCAATCCTTTGAAAACGTGTTCGGTGTAACAGACGAAGCTTAAAAGATTCGACACACAAAACAGCCTTAAAGACGCAAAAAAAGCAAAATACGTGGAGATTGGAAGAGGTCTGTAATTTACACCGCTGGTTGACGCTGATTTCAGCGGAGTACCGCAGAAAGAACGATATGCGCGTCGTCGTGAAGAAGAATTGCACCATTCCTTCATGGCTTAACTTTGAAGCGGAGCGGGCTGGCGTGAATTTTCCGCCGTCCTGCAAGCGGCGCTTAAAAAGCGAATTGCATATCACAAGCAGATAATCAGAGGGCGAAAGGGCGGCAGAAATGCCGCCCTTTTGTCATATTCGGAAGCTGGAGGAAGGAAGAATGCACAAACACTTGACTTGGACAGACCGCCTAAAAAATCGAAAAAGGCTTGAAAGAGGGCTTGAAGCCTTGCGCGATTGCCGACCGTCTGCACGTCCACAATACAACGATATACAGGGAGTTGAAGCGCGGACGCTATACGCATTTGAATTCCGACTTGACGACCGAAGAAGAACGCTATTCGCCGGAGATCGCGCAACAGCGCTATGAAGAGAACCTAAAAAGCCAAAGGCGGGGAATTGAAGATCGGCAGCGATTACGAATTGGCAGCTTTTATTGAAAAGAAGATCGGTGAAGAAGGCTATTCCCCCGCCGCCGTCGTCGGAGAAATAAAGCGGCTGGGGCTGACCTTCAAAACGGAAATCAGCGAAAAGACGATCTATAATTACATCGACAAGGGCATATTCTACGGGATTAGCCGCGAGAGCTTACCGGAACACGGGGAGCGGAAGCGGAAGTATGACAAGGTGGAGCGGAAGAAAGCCGCCCGCGCGCCGCAGGGCGAAAGCATAGAGGAACGCCCGCAGGAAATCAACGATCGGCAAACCTTCGGACATTGGGAAGGCGATTGCGTATGCGGGAAGAAGCGGACGAAGGGAAACCTTGTTCGTTCTTTCGGGCGCTTGACGCGGAACGAAATTATTATCAAAATGCCGGATCAGACCGCCCGCCAGCGTCGTGGCGGCGCTGAACAAATTAGAACGCCGCTTCGGGAAGAAGTTTTCACAGATATTCAAAAAGCATTACGTTTGACAACGGATCGGAATTCATGGATTGCGCCGGAATTGAAAAAAATCCGTCTACGGCAAAGACCGGAAGCGCACGAAGGTTTACTATTGCCACCCGTACAGCGCATACGAACGCGGCACGAATGAGAACATAAACAAAATGATACGGCGGTTCTTGCCGAAAGGAACAGACTTCCGGAAAGTAACCGCAGCATATATTCAGCGCGTCGAAACGTGGATCAACAATTACCCGCGCGAGATTTTAGGCTTTGAAACGTCCGGATCGCTCTTTGAAAGATACGTCGCCGAAGCCGCTTGAAGCCTTCTGAAAAAATATTTTAGTTTTTTCTGCTTTTACTCTTGACTTTTGCGATGAAATTTACAAAAAAGTCCTTCTTATTGAAATAATTCTCCCGCCGTGATAGAATAATTGAACCCGAAATAAGCAATAGGGAGAAGAAAAGAACTTATGAGCCACAATTTTTTTGCCTACATTTCGCGTATGCGCTACATCGGCCGCTGGAGCCTGATGCGTAACGCGCTGCCTCGAGAACACAGGAGCACAGCCACATGACCGCCGTGATCGCGCACGCGTCGCGGTCATCCGCCGCGATATCTACGGCGTCCCCTGTGACCCGGACAGGTGCGCATCCGTCGCGCTGTTTCATGACAGCTCCGAGATCCTCACCGGCGACCTGCCCACGCCGATAAAGTACCACAGCGCGCAGATCCAGAATGCCTATAAGCAGGTGGAAAAGCTTGCCTGCGATAAGCTCCTGGCGACGCTGCCCGAGGAGCTGCGCGGGACTTATGAATCCCTGCTCTACGGCAGGGATGCCGAGGAACTGCACGATATCGTCAAGGCCGCCGATAAGCTCTCGGCATACATCAAGTGCATTGAGGAGCGCAAGGCCGGCAATAACGAGTTTATTTCCGCCGAGAAGCAGACCCGCGCCATACTCGACGCGAGCCCCTTACCGGAGGTAAAATATTTCTTGGATAAATTCATCCCGGCCTTTGAACTGACGCTCGACGAGCTGGGGACTATAGACGAGGAGGGCAAAGCATGACACAGGAAAAGCTTGACCGCATAAACGAGCTTGCGCATCTTGCAAAGGAGCGGGAGCTGACCGCAGATGAGCAGGAGGAGCGCGCCGCGCTGCGCAAGGAGTATATCGAGGACTGGCGCCGCGGCACGATAGAGCTGCTGGAGAACACCTATATCGTCACGCCCGACGGCAAGAAGCACAAGCTGCCGAAAAAGGGCGAGACGCCCAAGGCGTAAAAAAGGCAAAAACAAGGACCCGGTGTGACAATATATGCCGCGCCGGGTTCTGCTTTGTATGGATGCTATCAGACCGTCTCCAGAAATTCGTCAACGGCTCGGTTAAATTCCGCGGGGTTCCTGTTCGCGATGAAATGCGTCCCCTCAATGATCCGGAGCCGCGCCCTCGTAAGGCTTTTCGTTATCAGCTCTGTGCGCTCCCACCGCAGGTATTCACATAAAGAATATGCTCCACGCGATGAGCAGCTGCGCGGCGTAGTAGGTCGCGTGAATGCCGATGTTCGCGCCGAAGCGGCGCTCGCTGCCGAAGCTGTAGGCGCAGAGGATATTGTCGCTGATGATGAATAGCACACCGCCGACGGCAAACAGCAGCGTCGACACTCCCGGCGCGTGTATCGCGACGGAGACGGCAAGCGCTCCCATGAAGGCGACGACCGCCATGTATATCATGCCCGGTACCTGCATGTTCCCGGCGTTCGTGTCCTTGCGGTAGTTATAAACGCCCGAGAGCGCGAGCGCGACGAAGCCAATGGCAAGGCCGCCCAGCAGTATGCCGGGCGCGCGGTGCGACAGCGCGATGATATACAGCACATGGCCGACGGCAAAGCTTGCAGCCCCCGCGGCGAAGAACTGCGTCTTCTTATTCACGCATATAAAGCGCAGCGCAAGCAGCTGATCGCCGAGCAGACCGAAGATGAGTCCTGCCGCAACAAGCCACGCCCCCTGCTGGGCACCGCCGGTGCCGAGCATGCTCCTTATGTTCGCGTCGGTGCCCAGCAGCCCGAGCACGACGAAGCACAGCCCTGCCGTACCCTTGTAGGCGAAGGCTCTGCGGTAGTCCTTCCGCTTGCAGAATACAAGATAGATACCCCCGGACACTGCGCACAGCGCTGTCAGCACGATCGCGACGAGCCGGACATTTGACGCGGTAAGCTGCATATTTGTCCCTCCGTTTCTTATGTGTTTATTTCCCGTTAAGATTCTACTCGGATTATATCAAAAAAGAATTTGGCTGTAAACATACAGTAATGGGAACTTTATTCGGAAATCCGCGTCTTTGTAGATGAGGACAAACTTGTAATAATTGTAAAATGAAAGGAAGTCGACAAAATGAAAAAACGGATAGCCCTGCTGCTTGCATTGCTCATGACCCTGTCCCTCTGCGCCTGCGGCAGCTCCAGCAAAATGGCCAGCTCCACCGAGTCGGCGGCATACGATTCTGCGCCCATGGACCGCCTCCCAATGCGTCGCGCGCCTCCGGATTTGCCGCGATGGACAGCACTGCGTCTGCCGGTGAATACGGCGAATATGACTCCGGCACTGAGGGGCGGCGATGTGCCCGACGAGAACCCGGAGAAGATCATCTACCCGCCGACGCGACCGTTGAGACTACCGAGTTTGACAAGACCCTCGAAGAGCTTGCCGCGCTCATCAAAGAATACGGCGGCTGGGTGCAGTCAAGCAGCATAAACGGCGCGAACTATTACAGCATCTCCCGCGGCAGCAGCTATAACCGCAGCGCGGACTATACCATCCGCATCCCGAGCGACAAGTTCCAGACTGTCATGGGCAGTCTCTCCACGCTCGGCAACGTCCCTTACAGCTATACCTACACCGAGAACGTCAGCGCACAGTATTATGACGTGCAGTCACGGCTCACCGCGTACAAGACTCAGGAGACCCGCCTGCTCGAAATGATGGAAAAGGCGCAGACCGTGGAGGACACGATAACCATAGAGGAGAAGCTGACGGAGCTTCAGTATAAGATAGACTCTCTCCAGTCGAGCCTCAACAATTGGGACAGACAGGTGAATTACAGCACTATCTCCCTGAACGTCCAGGAGGTCGGCGAGTACACACGAGCAGCAGGCCGTCACCATAAGCTACGGCCAGCGGCTGCTGAACGCGTTCACGGATTCGCTTAAAGGCGCGGGGCGCTTCTTCAAGAACCTGCTGGTGTTCCTCGTCTCCGCGCTGCCGACGCTTGTGATCCTCGCGGTGCTGTTCTTCGCGCTGCGCCCGCTTTTCAGGAAGCTGAGCGCTAAGGCAAAGGCACGCCGGGAAGAGAAAAAAGAGCACCGCGGCAAACAAAAAAAACAAGGCCGAATAAGAACAAATAAGCAACAAAACTAACAGTTCAGCCGCGGGTCACGACCCGCGAACTGAACTGTTTATTAACTTTCTATTAAAATTATTTAAGCGTTTGAATTGACATAACACCGATTCGGTGGTAGAATAACACGAATGATATTTTAGGGGTCCATGGGGAGGTCTCCGATAAATATTTCTGTTCGATTCGACGGGCGCGTTTTATGCCCCGTCTTGCATATGTGTGCGGGCGCTGCTCCGTGCGCGATACCATTGACAGGGTCACATAGAGGCCTGTCAGCTTATGGTAATAACAAAATATCCAGCAGCTAAACCCACCGCAAAATTCTTAAAGAATGGAGGTGTGTTTACTTACTATGCCGGTAATTCTATGGATCTTGATAGCCGCTGCGGCTTTGATAGCGGGATTCTTTATAGGCTTCGGCTACCGCAAAAAGGTTGCCGAACGCGAAATATCCAGTGCTGAAGAAGAAGCCAAGCGCATAATTAACGAATCTATAAAAAGTGCGGAGAGCAAGAAGAGAGAAGTTAACTCTCCTTGACAGGGCAAAGGAAGAAATACACAAAGCCGCTCGGAATACGAGCGGGAGGTCAAGGCGCCGCGCCGAGCTGACCAAGCAGGAGCGCCGCTACCAGCAGAAGGAAGAAAATCTTGACAGAAAGCTGGACGCCGTCGAGAAGAAGAACGACGTTCTCAGCAGCAAGATCGCCGCTGTGGAAGCACAGCAGCAGGAAGTCGCTCTGGTGAAGAAGAGCCAGCTCGAAATGCTCGAGAAAATCTCCGGCTTCACCGTCGAAGAGGCCAAAATTATCTGATCGCCAGCATCCGCGACGAGGTCACCCACGAGATGGCCGTCAAGGTCAAGGAGGTCGAGGCGCAGTATAAGGACGAGGCCGACGAGCGCGCAAGAGAGATCATTGCCACGGCCATCCAGCGCTGTGCCGCGGATCATGCAAGCGAGATCACCGTCTCCGTCGTCCCCCTCCCCAACGACGATATGAAAGGCCGCATAATCGGCCGCGAGGGCCGCAACATCCGCAGCATCGAAACGCTGACCGGCTGTGACCTCATCATTGACGATACCCCCGAGGCGATCACCGTTTCGAGCTTTGATCCCGTCCGCCGCGAGATCGCGCGTATCGCTCGAAAAGCTCATTCAGGACGGCCGCATCCATCCGGCTCGTATCGAGGAAATGGTCGCCAAGGCTCAGAAAGAAGTCAACGCGACTATCAAGGCCGAGGGCGAGCGCGCCGCGTGTTCTCGAGACGAATATCCATGGCCTGCATCCCGAGATCATCAAGCTGCTCGGCCGCATGAAGTACCGCACCAGTTACGGCCAGAATGTGCTCAACCACTCCATCGAGGTCTCCCACCTCGCCCGGCCTTATGGCTGCGGAGCTGGGCGCGTCGATTGAACGGCCAAGCGCGCAGGCCTCCTGCACGACCTCGGCAAGGCCATCGACCATGAGGTCGAGGGCAGCCACGTCTCCATCGGCGTCAACATCGCAAGAAAGTACAAGGAATCGGAGGCCGTTATCCACGCCATCGAGGCGCACCACGGCGATGTTGAGCCCCACACGGTCGTCGCCTGCATCGTGCAGGCGGCGGACACTATCTCCGCCGCGCGCCCCGGTGCGCGTCGCGAGAATATCGAGAACTACGTCAAGCGTCTTGAAAAGCTTGAGGAAGTCTCCAAGAGCTTTCCCGGCATCGCCAACTGCTATGCCATTCAGGCCGGCCGCGAGATTCGCATCATGGTCAAGCCCGAGGAGGTCTCGGAGGATCAGATGGTGCTGCTCGCGCGCGACATCGCCAAGAAGATCGAGGACGAGCTGACCTACCCCGGTCAGATCAAGGTCCACGTCCTCCGCGAGACCAAGGCCGTCGACTACGCGAAGTAAAAAAGTAAATTATAAAAAGGCTGCGTCCGTATGGACACAGCCTTTTCATATAACCTTAATATTGCCGATGCAGGGGAGGAATTATTCTTTATCTTCGTCCTTATCGTCGTCGCCGAGGTCGAACTCGAGCTTTTCGCCGCAGTTGGGGCACTCGATGGAGCCTTCGGCGAGAGTGTCCTCATCGAAGCTGATCTCCTCGCCGCAGACGGGGCAGGTAGCGTCATATATCACGCCGTCATACTCCGGATCGCCGTCGTCGTCTTCGTCCTCGTCATCGCTGTAGCAGCGGCCGCAGCCGCAGCAGCTGACGTCTTCGTCCTCGTCATCATAATCATCGTCGTCCTCGGGAAAGTCGAGATCGCAGGTGAGCTCTTCGAGATAGTTCAGCTCGTCGCAGACCTCGTCGAGAGCCTCGTCATGCTCGTCATAGCATGCATGAAGGTCTTCTATTTCATGCGCCATGTCGGAGAGAAGCTCATTGAGCGCGTTCCACAGCTTGCCTTCCTTGGAATCCGGAGCGATGCCCAGACCCTCGGTCAGACCCTTCAGATATGCCGCCTTTTCCACTACTGTCATTTTTGAAAACCTCCTTAGAAAAATACGGGGAAAGACTGCTGATCTTCCCCGCTTATAGACTTGAATTACGCTCTGGACAGATACTCGCCCGTGCGGGTGTCGATCTTGATCTTCTCGCCCGGCTCGATGAACAGAGGACACCTTGATCTCTGCACCGGTCTCGACGGTAGCGGGCTTGGTCGCGTTGGTCGCGGTGTTGCCTGCAAAGCCCGGATCGGTCTCGGTGACCTCAAGCTCCACGAAGAAGGGAGGCTCAACATTGAAGACCTTGCCCCTTGTAGGAGTAGATGGTGCACTCCATGTTCTCTTTGACGAACTTAAAGTTGTCGCTCAGGACGCTTGAGTCAACAGGCTCAAGCTCATAGGTCTCGGGGTTCATGAAGTAGTGCACAGGTTGCCGTCATTGTAGCTGTACTCCATGGTCATGCGGTCGACAGTTGCGGCCTCGAACTTTGCGGTGGGGTTGAAGGATTCCTCACGGATAGCGCCGGTCATGATCTTCTTGTACTTGGTGCGGACAAAGGCAGCGCCTTTGCCGGGCTTGACGTGCTGGAACTCAATGACCTGGCATACATCGTTATCATACTCAAAGGTAACGCCGTTTCTGAAATCGCCTGCGGTAATAGTTGCCATATATGGGACCTCCCAAAAATAAAATTTATTATTTATCTTTTGATATTTTACAGTATCTCCGCGAATTTTGCAAGCATTATTTGATGTTGGGCAAATTTTCTGTGCCTCTCACAGCACCACCAGCTCCTTGGGAGCCTTGGTGATGATCTTTTACGGCGCGCCCTCGCGGATGACCATGACATCCTCTATGCGCACACCGAAGCGGCCGGGAATATATATCCCCGGCTCCGCCGAGCATACCGCGCCCGCGGGCATCGGAGTTTCACCGGAGGGGTTCGCATTCGGCCATTCGTGGATATCAAGGCCGAGGCTGTGGCCGAAGCCGTGTCCGAAATATTTCCCATAGCCCGCGTCCGAAATGACCTTACGCGCCGCGGCGTCTATTTCACTTGCCGGGCACTCCCGCTTTCGCCGCTGCGATGCCCGCGAGCTGCGCGCGCGCAGGACTGTGTCATAGAACATTGCGCATCTCCTCGCTCGCGCTCCCGACGGCGACCGTGCGCGTCATGTCGGAGCAGTAGCCGTGCTTTATGCTGCCGAAGTCCATAGTGACAAAGTCCCCGGACTGTATCACCTTGTCCCCGGGCACGCCGTGCGGCAGGCTCGTCTTGCTGCCGGTGACGACGATGGGGTCAAAGGAATTGCCCTCGGAGCCGTTTTTGAGCATGTTATAGACAAGTTCCGCGGCGACCTGCCTTTCGGTCATGCCGGGCTTGATTATGTGCAGCACCGTCTCCAGCGCCTTTTCGCTTATGCGCTGCGCCTCGATCATGCAGGCGATCTCTTCCTCAGTCTTTGACGCGCGCAGCGTCTCGAACAGGTCGCCCGCCGGGAGCAGCTCGCGGCCGAGGGCCTTTTCATAGCCGAGATAGCCGACGTGACTGAGCTTCTTATCCTCAGCGGCAAGGCGCACCATACCGGCGCACACGCTGCGGATGATACCGGTGAGCGGGTGCTCCCGGTCATAGAGGACGACCTCGGTGAGATTGCCGTCAACAGCGGCTTCGGCGGCCTCGATATAGCGCGAGTCCGTTATGAGCCATGACTTCTCCAAGCCCACGACGACCGCGCCGTCCGTTATCGGGAAGCCCGAAGCGTAGCGCTGGTTCTTCTCGTCGGTGACGAGCATGCCGTCAAGCCCGTTCGGCGGCGCCGTTATTCATATGCCTGTCTCCTCCGATGTGGGCCGCGGGAAAGTCACGATGAAGCGTGAGCCCTGCGGCTTATTCTGCCCGACGGCAATAGAGCCGCCGTGCGCCTTGACAGCGTCATGCACGATGCTCAGCCCGAGCCCGCTGCCGCCGGCTTCGCGCGAGCGTGCCTTATCGACCCGGTAGAAGCGGGAGAAGATGTTGTACGTCTCCTCCTCAGGGATGCCGATGCCGGTATCCGCAACGGTGAACTGGACGCTGTCGACCGTGCCCTTCAGGATCAGCGTGACGCTGCCGTTCGGGACGTTATATTTTTTATCGCGTTTTCGACGAGGTTAAAGATGATGTGGAACATATCGTCCACCGTCGCCATGACGACGCAGCCGTCCTCAAGCTCGCAGCGCAGCTTCCAACGTCATGCTCTTGCCAGGGCGCAGCACCATCGCGTCGACTGCCACCTGCTTTACATCGACCGGCTCCGGACGACCTGGATATCGTCGTCGAGACGCGAGAGGTCAAGCAGCTTCTCGGTCGTGCGCTGGAGGCGTTCGGCCTCGTTGCCGATGTCGGTGACGAACTCGCGCACGGTCTCGGCGTCCCATGTTCTCGTTCTGCACGATGCTGTCCGAGAGCAGACGTATCGATGCAAGCGGCGTCTTGAGCTCATGCGAAGCGTCGGAGACAAAGCGGCGGCGCTGGTGCTCGGTGTCGTAAAGACGTTCGGTAAGCGTGTTGAACTCGCGCCCGAGCTCACTGAGCTCGTCCGTGCCGGATATCGCGAGCCGGTGCTTATAGTCCCCGCCGGCAACGATGCGCATGGAATTGGCAAGGTCGTTCAGTCTCTGGAGGACGACCGAGGAATATACCACGGCCATCACGAGCGCCGCGAGGGCGATTATGAGGGAGACGGTGCGTATCTGCACCTGGAGGTCGTTTATGATGCGGCCGCGCTCGGCGTCCGTCTCATGCAGGTACACCGCCCCCGTGATGGTGCTCTGACTGCTGATGGGGATGGCGTAGCTGCTGGAGAAAGCTTCATCCTCCTGTGAAGAGCGAAACACCGTCTTGCTGCCGAGAGCGGAGAGCAGATCGCCCGCGGCGGTCTGGGGTCTTGCGTGCGTCTGCGTATCGTATATTATATCCCCGGTCTTCCCGGCAACTATTATCCTGTCATAGCCCTGAATGTCGAGAAAGCGCAGCACCTCGGCAATGCTTCCTGATCGGGATTGTCAAGGCTCGCAAGAGCGGAAGCGAGCGTTGCGGCCTGGCTCTCCATGGCCTTTTCCTTCTCCTGAAACACGGCGTCGCGCGCGGAGATGAGCGGATAGACATTCAGCAGCAGGAGCAGGATCAGCAGCAGCATCGCCAGAAAAGAGAAAAACTGAAAGCGGATGCTGCCGGATCTGAATGTCCAGCGTTTAATCTGCAAAAGTAATACCCCCACTCCCCACTTGGTTCAGATGATGTATTCCGGCTGGGCGGGATTGAGTTCAACGCAGGCGGCGGATGTGCACATCCACCGTGCGCGTATCGCCCTGATAGTCATAGCCCCACACGAGGTCAAGCAGCGCCTCGCGGCTGTACACCTTGCCGGGGTTCTTCATCAGAAACAGGATCAGGTCAAACTCCTTCATCGTGAGCTCGACCTCCTCGCCGCTCTTCATCGCGCAGCGCTTGGCCTCGTCCACGGTGATGTGCCCGCGGCTTATCGTGCCGCTCTTTTCCTCGGCAGCGGCGGGCGCGGCGGCTATCGACGCTCTCCTCAGGAGCGCCCGGATGCGCGCCTTGAGGGCAAGGATGTTGAAGGGCTTTGTGACATAATCATCCGCGCCGGACTCAAAGCCCATGAGCAGGTCTGCGTCCCGCTGCGCGCGGTGAGCATGATTATCGGCACGGTGGAGAAGCTGCGGATTTCCTGACAGGCTTCGAGCCCGTCTTTCTTCGGCATCATCAGGTCGAGGATTATGAGGTCATAGTTCCCCTCGCGCGCCATCGTGACGGCGGTCTCGCCGTCATAGCAGGAATCGACCGTGTAGCCCTCGTTCTCAAGATTGAACTTGATGCCCTTGACAAGCAGCTTTTCATCATCAACTACAAGAATTTTCATTAAGCTCTCCGTTTTTTGCCATCCGCCCATTCGCTTGACGGGGCAGGAATAATTAGATATAATACACTTTACGGGCTTTGCCTATCGGCGTAACACCCTATTTATATTACTATAACATATTCCTGAAAAAACGGGAGAACAAAATGAAAAAAATAAAAATTTTTCCGCTCCTTCTTCTCATGTGCGTTATGATGACAGCCTTGGCGCCGTCGGCATGGGCCATGGAAGCGCCGCAGCTCAACGGCAAGGCCGCCGTCGTGATCGACCTCGACAGCGGCAAAATGCTCTACGGCTATAACGAGAACGAGCAGCGCGCCCCCGCCAGCCTTACGAAGGTCATGACGGCGCTGCTCGCACTCGAAGCGCTCGACTCCGGCCGCTGTGAGCTGACGACCATGGTCACCGCACAGAACGACTGCCGCGACGGCATGAGCGACGACAGCAGCACCTCCGGCCTGCTGCCGGGCATGGAGCTTTCCATGCGTGACCTGCTCTACTGTGCGCTGCTTCAGTCGGCAAACGAGGCCTGCAACATCATCGGCCGCTATCTTGGCGGCAGCATCAGCGGCTTTGTTGAGCAGATGAACCAGAAGGCGACTGACCTTGGCTGCACGAACACGCACTTTGTGAACACCAACGGCCTCCCCGCCGAGGGGGCACTGCACAGCTCCGCCTACGACCAGTCGCTTATTTTCCGCGCAGCGCTCGATCACCCGCTCTTCAGCGAGATCATCGACAGCACGAGCTATCAGCCGGAGAACACCGCGATAAACGAGGGCAAGCCTATCGGCAACTCTAACGCCCTTATAAACATAACCTCCATCTATTCCTACAACGGCCGCTATCTCTATGACGGCGCCAAGGGCGGCAAGACCGGCTACACCCGCGCCGCGGGCTACTGCCTCGTCTCCAGCGCCGAGCGCAACGGCGTGCGTATACTCGCCGTTGCGATGGGCTGCGACGGCCCGCTCAATGCGGACATAGAAGAATGCTACAACTTCGTCGACAGCCGTACACTGTATGACTGGGCTTTCGATAACTTCTCCTACCGCAGCATCCTCAGTTCCACCGAGCCTATCACAAAGGTGAACGTCGAAATGGCCGAGGGCGACGGAACGGTCATGCTCTATCCTGCGGGCAACCTGAACGTGCTTATGCCGAATGAGGTCTCCAACGATGCGATAGAGCGCGAGGTCACGATATACGACCAGCGCCTTGTCGCCCCGCTGCCCGCGGGCACGGTGCTCGGCGAGATACGCCTGTCCGCCGGCGGTGAGAGCTACGGCACGGTCAAGCTGATAACCGGTGCGGATGTCGAGCTTTCGAGAAGCGCCTACATCAGCCAGCGCTTGGGCGAGATATTCAGCAAGGGCTGGGTCATCGCGCTGCTGATAATCGTCATTGCCTTTGCAGTAATATACACGGTGCTCGTTGCGCGCTACAGGAAGCTGCGCAGAAAGCACCTTGAGGAGCGCCGCCGCGCTGAGCAGCGCAGGCGAGCGCGTCGAGGAGGAAAACAGCGCCCGCGGCTACACGACCATCGATCCCGATGAACGCTTCGATGCGAACATCGACATGAGCGATTTCTTCGACGACGATAACAACTACAGATAAGCAAATTTGCAGTTCGAAATTAACGAGAAGGATTTCCCTCTCGTTAATTTCTTTGCACCGTCTTAACGGGCGAACATGTTATAATGGAGACAAAGAAATAATATGGAAAATGAAGCAATGAAAAAAGCCGGCACATTCTTTTCAAAAGTCAGATCTCTGTGCAGGGAATACATAAAAACAAGCCTCAAGGGCTGGCTGATATTCTTCTCGACGCTGGGCGTCGCATCCGCGATATGCGCCATGCTCATGCGCACGACGACCTCGGATGTGCATGTCCCGCTGATATTCGTGCTGGCCGTGCTTATCATCTCCCTGTCGACCGACGGTTATTTTTACGGCTTCCTCGCGGCTTTCGTCAGCGTCGTGTTCGTCAACTTTGCCTTTACCTTCCCGTACCTGAAGCTGGACTTCACTATCTACGGCTACCCGCTCACGTTTATGACGATGCTCGCTGTGGGCTTTGCCACTTCGACGCTCACCGCCCGCCTCAAGGCGCAGGAAAAGCTGCACATGGAGTCGGAGCGAGAGAAGATGCGGGCAAACCTCCTGCGCGCGATATCGCACGACCTGCGCACACCGCTGACGGCCATAAGCGGTTCGATATCCACAGTGCTTGAGGGTGACGAGGTTCTGACCAAGCAGCAGAAAAATGAGCTGCTGCTTGACGCCAAGAAGGACGCCGAATGGCTCTGCCGCATGGTGGAGAACCTCCTGTCCATAACGCGCATGAACGGCGCAGATATGGGCGGCATCAGAAGAACGATGAGATCCTTGAAGAAGTCCCCTGAGGCGAAGCGGTCATGAAAAGCTTTCAAAAAGCGCCATGACGACGTCCCTGTCTCCGTCTCCGTTCCGGAGACGATGATCTTTCTGCCGATGGACGCAATGCTCATCGAGCAGGTGCTTATAAACCTCATGGATAACGCCGTAGTCCACGGCGGGAACGTCAGCCAGATAAAGATCAACGCGCGCGAGGAGGACGGCAAGGCGATCGTCAGCGTCGCCGACAACGGGCGCGGCATAGATGCTGAGACTCTGCCCCATCTCTTTGACGGCAGTCTCCAGCTCTCCGGCAACAAATCCGCCGATACCACGCGCAGCATGGGCATCGGCCTGAGCGTATGCAAGACCATAGTTGCGGCTCACGGGGGAGATATATACGCCGAAAATCTCCCGGAGGGCGGCGCGATGTTTACCTTTACTTTACCGTTAGGAGGCACAGCTATGACAATCAAGGATAGGTCCTTGTTGTAGAGGACGAAAAAGCATCTCCGGCCTTATCCAGGCTATACCACCGCAAACGGCTACGATGTCATAACAGCCAGCACCGGAACGAGGCTTTCTCGATGATAAGCTCGCACTGTCCGGATCTCGTGGTGCTCGACCTCGGCCTGCCGGATATGGACGGCATGGAGATAATAAAGGCCGTGCGCTCCTGGACGAGCCTGCCCATCATCGTCGTCTCCGCGCGCGCAGCTATGAGCGCGATAAGGTACAGGCACTCGACATGGGCGCGGACGACTATGTCACCAAGCCTTTCAGCGCGGCGGAGCTTCTCGCCAGAGTGCGCGTCGCGATACGCCATACCCGCTCCGGGCTTTCAAACGAGGCTCTTGTCAACACCGGCAAGTTCGTCGCGGGCGACCTGACCATAGATTACGACAAGCATCAGGTGCTCATCGCGGGCGAGAACTGCCATCTCACGCAGAATGAGTACAGGATCGTCGCGCTGCTGGGCAAGTGCGCGGGCAAGGTGCTCACCTATGACTTCATTATGAAGGAGCTGTGGGGGCCGCAGAGCAAGGGCAGCAACCAGATCCTGCGCGTCAACATGGCAAACATCCGCCGCAAGATCGAGAAGAACCCCCGCCGAGCCGCATTACATCTTCACCGAGGTCGGCGCCGATAGCGGCACGTCAGAATAACACCGTAAGGGTCGTCATACCGCGCCGCAAGCGGCACGGCATCGACCGACGGCATTATTCTTCCTTTTCCTCGCAAACCCGCTTCGTTGGGCTTTGCTCGGAGTTATGGGGAGACCAGTCCCAATAAATTTGATTTGATTCTTTTCCTTCCTCTTTTTTTCCGCCGCTGACGGCGGTACGGAGTTCCTCGGCAGATCATGCCGCGCGGGCCGGCCGTCCGCCGGCGGCGGTTTTATTGCCGTGGGGACAGACCCGGTTTGCAAAAATTTAACGCGGGCTGTTTAGTTCTTTGCACTGATTTAATCTAAAATTTGCTATTATATAATCAGTAAAAGGAGGGCGTAAACGTCCCCGAATACGCAAAAAATTATAGTAAAATTGTGGAGGATCTGTATGGAAGATATGCTGAGCTCGGTTCTGGAGACCGGAGAAGAAGTCCTTTGGAGAGGCAAGCCCGAGACCTTTGAGACCCTGGACAAAACCAATAAGCCCGCGATAGTCAAAAGCGAAATAATCAAGCTCGTTATTTCCTTTGCTCTCATCATTGCCTACATAGTAGCTGCCGGCAGCAACGGCGCGGGTATCAAGCCGGGAATCATCATTATAATCCTTGCAGTCATGGCTTATGCGCTTGCCAGCCCCTTCCTGCATGCCAATACTCTCCGCCGCAAGGTCGAGTATGTCATCACGAATCAGCGCCTCATCACCATCAAGGACGAGGCCAAGGGCGTAGAGTTCGACAAGATCAAGACCGCCGAGATCAAGACAGATGCCGACGGCCACACCACTCTGCTCTGCGGCCCCGCCTCCGTGAAGACCGAATCCGACAAGTGGCGCACCAACGCGACCCTCGGCCTGAGACTCGATAACGACACTCTCGACTGCGATGGTCTCACCTGGTACGCTATCCCCAACGCAAAGGAAGCAGAAGCTCTTCTCAAGAAGTACCTGCCCCTCTAAGTAAATACGTAGAATACCGCCGCTGCCGGGTATAACCCCGCAGCGGCGGCTTTCTTTCTATTTCCCCGCATGATCCGACAATTTATTTCCGCCTGCGCTGTTATACTTGGCAGCGGGAGGTGGAAGCATGAAAAGGATCATTGCCTCTGTTATCGTGTTGTTTATCGCTCTAGCTGCGGGCGGGTCGGCTCTCGACCGCGCGCCGGAACCTGCGCCCGAGCTGCCGCAGCAAACTGCTCCCGCTGAGGAAAGCATAGAGGTCACTGCGCCAACAGAGTCTGTGGAAGCCGAAGAACCCGCACCCGAAGAAGCACCCGTCGGCATCGTTGAGACGCAGCCGCAGGAAAGTCCTGATGCCGCGCCGAAACCGGAAGCGCAGAGCGCAGAGCCCAAGAGCATCTTTTGACCTGATGACCGGCGGCAGCATCAGCTATGAAGCAGACCTCGCGGCGTATTATCTGAACGAAATGACCGCGGCCGCGGCGGAAGGGGACGTCGAAGCGGGGAGGAGCGCCGAGGAAAGCGCAATGCCGTCATAGACGCATCTGCTGCGGCAGCCCGACCCAGGCAAAATAAGCTTTTGATGATCTGTATCTGCTCTCAAAAGTCATCTGCTACGAGGCCGGAAGCGATTGGCTCACGGACGAATTCCGCATATGCGTGGGTGAGGTCATTATGAACCGCGTCGCTTCACCCGAGTACCCGGACAGCATACATGACGTCATTTACCAGAAAGGGCAGTACTCCTGCGTGAACACCGCGCGCTTCGCCGGACTCGTGCCGACGGAGGAGTGCGTCGACGCGGCGCTGCGTCTGCTGTGTGGCGAGCGCAGAATGGTAAGCCGAGCGTGGTCTTCCAGTCAAATGACCTTCAGGGAGAACCGTTCACGATGTACACCGACAGGCGTCTCGGTACTACATATTTCTGCCTGAGCGAAAATCAGGAGCTGTACCCGATAGATTGATCACTCAAAATCAAATATCGCCTTGGCCGCGAGATAAGAGCCGAAGCCGCTTTTCCACCTTCGCGGTGCAGCTCCGACGCATCCCATGCGGGGAGCGCAGCCTTGTCCATGTCAATGATGATGGCGAGGTCATAGCGGTTCTCACGGTCGATGCAGTTTCTCAGCACGGTGCAGCCGTGTATGCCGTCCATCGCCGGGCCGGCGCAAACAGCTTATCTATCCGCGTGATCATGGCCGCCTTATCGTCCACGCTGTCATTGAACTTTGCGATTATGCAGTGCTTCATGTGTGTCTCCTTTAGTCTGTGAGTATCTGTTTCCATTGCTCGTACAGCCTGTCCATCGTCCATGCGGCGTTCGCGGGACTGGTCGACGGCAGCTTCACCGGCGTCATGCCGCAGACGGGCGCGAGATGCTTCATGAACAGCTCATACGCCGCCGTGCCGTTGCAGTAGATGCGCCGTATATCCGCCGCGCGCAGGATAAGCGCGATGTCGACCGGCACGGCGTTCCTGATGCTGCTGTCGCTGGAACCCGCGATATCGCAGGAATCGAGCACATCCCACAGCGCAACGCCGTTTGCGAGCAGCATGGCTTTCTTTTCCTCAATGCTCTGCGGCACGGCGCAGCCGAGCACGCGCGCCATGAGCGGCCAGAAGCGGTTCTGCGGATGGCCGTAGAAGAAATTGACCTCCCGGGACTTGACCGAGGGGAAGCTGCCGAGGATAAGTATTTTCGAGTTTTCGTCATACACCGGTCCGAACTGCCGCTGTATGTGTCTGTATTCCGGCATAAGCGCGCACCTCACAAAAATAAGCTGCCGCTATAATACCACAAAAACCCGACGCTGACCACTCAGCGCCGGGTTTTTGCTTGTTGAGTAAATTTATATTACGCTGCCTTTTCTTCCTCGCGCAGCAGCTCCGCACACAGGTCGCCCTCGAAGGCCTCCGGGTCCTCCTGCGGCATGGTGTCGATGCCCGCAAGCTCGCCGGTGACGCGGTCAATGTAGCAGTCATAGTTGAGCCACTCAGTGCTGATAACGACCTCGCAGTACGCGCCGCGGTATTCGAGCGAGCGCGCGCGGCTGGTCTCCGCGTCGAGTCCAAGCTCCTCCAGAGCTGCCTTGAGTGCTTCGTATTTATTAAGAATGTTCTTCATGTTTGATCTCCTTTCGAACCTGACCGGCCTTGCGCCGATCCGCCTGCGGGACACATGGGGCATATGCTCCGTCCCTCTTACCTGCCGCGGGAGCCTCTCGCCCCTTGCGGTATGGTCATATATTATCAGGCATTTTTAAGGAAATTATGAGAGTCAAGTTGACTTTTTTTGAAGTTTTGAAGAACATTCCGTGAAGTTCGTCAATTAAAAGACCTGCTTCCAGACTTATCCAAGAAGAGCTCTAAGCCCCTCGACCGTCTCGATCTGCGCGCCGATGCGCTCCATATCGCCGAGGTTTGCGCGTTGCACCTCCTCGGTCACGGACGAGGTGCAGTCCGACAGGACGATGGCGTCATAATCCAGCGAAAGCGCGTCATAGCAGCTGGTGCGGATGCAGTTCGGCGTCGTCGTGCCCGCGAGGATGACGGTGTCCACGCCGAGCCTGCGCAGTATCAGGTCAAGGGGTGTGCCGAAAAAAAGCCGGAGAAGCGCGGCTTTACGATGCGGTAGTCGCTCTCCCTGACCTCAAACTCCTCTGGATACGCGTCCGACATGCACTCATCACACTCCTCGGACAGCGGCTTGCCGCCCGCGAGCCACACATCGCGGCGGCGTTTTTCAACGTCGCTGCCGTCGGCTCTGTAGTGGCGCGTCGTATAAAACACGGGGACGTTCTTTTCATGGCAGAGCCTTATGACCTCGGCGCACGCCGGGACGGTCGCCGCCGCGGCAGGGATGCACAGCGGCGAGGACGGGTCGATGAACCCGCGCTGCATATCTATCATTACCAAAGCATATTTCTTCATAGTTTTCCTCCCCGCGCCGGCCGGCGCTTTCACTATAGTTATAATATATCATTACATAATCCACGGCGTTTTTCAAGCCGTCGGAGAAATTTTGTTGTGGTATTCGGCGGCAGAATCAATTATACTAATAGAAAACAAAGCGTCACGTAACTGAACGAAGTGGCTACTGA
>VOFK01004158.1_pt1 | contig 23721 bp, 26 predicted proteins | sample 5384121 | NCBI WGS metagenome assembly VOFK01 (sample SAMN12384730, study PRJNA508395) | human gut metagenome | isolation source: healthy gut J | host: Homo sapiens | reverse complement strand
GCACGGCATACCCTATCGAATTGGGAACCCGCCATCCGTTAAGTATTGTCAAGAATGAAATTATCGATATTTTCCACCGTCTCGGTTTCAGTATTGCCGACGGACCGGAAATAGAAGATGACTGGCATGTTTTTTTTTCTTCCATGAACTTTTGCCGAAGATCATCCGCACGCGATATGCAGGATACTTTCTTCGTTGAAGCCAACCCTGAGCATGTACAGGCAATGTCATTTTGCGCACGCATACTTCATCCGTACAAAGCCGGGTAATGGAAAGCACCCAGCCACCCATCCGAATTATTTGTCCGGGGCGCGTATATCGCAACGAGGCTATCAGCTATCGTGCACATGCGTTTTTCCATCAGGTAGAAGCTCTCTATATTGACAAAAACGTGTCATTCACCGACCTGAAACAAGTATTGCTTTTATTTGCGAAGGAAATGTTCGGTGCCGAAACTCAAATCCGTTTACGTCCTTCTTACTTCCCCTTCACCGAGCCAAGTGCGGAAATGGATATCAGCTGTAATATCTGCGGTGGAAAAGGATGTCCGTTCTGTAAAGGAACCGGCTGGGTAGAAATTTTGGGTTGCGGTATGGTAGACCCGAATGTACTGGAAGCCAACGGCATTGACAGCAAAGTTTATTCAGGATATGCATTGGGTATGGGTATCGAACGTATCACCAACCTGAAATATCGCGTAAACGACCTGCGTTTGTTCTCTGAAAATGATACACGTTTCTTAAAAGAGTTCGAAGCTGCCAATTAATCAGTCTTTGTTTTGAATTTCATAAAACGATTAATAGACGGAACATTCTTGTCTGTTAATCGTTTCTTTATATGACAATATATGAAAGATAAGCTAGTAACAAAAAACTATATAGAAATTCTCGCAGCCAACTTTCTGCTCTACTTTGGTTTCTATTTACTAATGCCGGTACTGCCGTTCTATTTAGCCGAGATATTTAACAGCGAAAAAGGAATCATTGGTATTATCCTTTCATGTTACACAATAGCTGCCTTATGTATCCGTCCGTTTTCGGGCTATCTGCTGGATACTTTTGCCAGAAAACCGCTTTATTTATTAGCTTATTTTCTTTTTACGGCTGCCTTCGGCGGATATCTGTTGGCGGGCACCCTCACTTTATTCACACTTATCCGCATCTTCCACGGCTTAGCCTTCGGAACGGTCACAGTAGCAGGAAACACGGTAGTCATCGACATCATGCCCAGTTCACGGCGTGGAGAGGGACTGGGATATTATGGAATGATGAACAACACGGCAATGAGCATCGGCCCGATGGTAGGACTATTTCTACATAATGCATACTCTTTTGAAGTGATATTTTGGTGTGCACTGGTCAGTTGCGCTTTGGGACTGGTCATGGCATCATTGGTGAAAACCCCCGTCAAAGAGCCCGTGAAAAGAGAACCGATATCGCTCGACCGATTTATTTTATTGAAAGGCATTCCTGCCGGAATCTGCCTGTTACTACTGTCCGTACCTTACGGAATGACCTCCAACTATATTGCCATGTATTCGCAACAAATAGGAATTACGGCTGAAACAGGTTTCTTTTTCACATTTATGGCTTTTGGAATGGCTACCAGCCGACTATTCAGCGGACGATTGGTTGACCGTGGCAAGATAACACAAGTTATCGAAGCCGGACTTTATTTGGTTTGTTTCTGCTTTTTCGGGCTGAGTGCCTGTGGGTGGTTAATCGACTTCAGCCTACAGTGGACTACCTATTTCTTCTTTTTCATAGCTTTATTACTGGGTATCGGTTTTAACCATGTTTCCGGCATTCAATACATTGTTTGTCAATCTGGCTCCCAACAGCCAACGAGGTACAGCTACCAGCACTTACCTTACTTCATGGGATGTAGGTATAGGAGTGGGTATGCTGGCAGGCGGATATATCGCACAAATAGCCACTTTCAAAATAGCTTATTTATTCGAGCAGTATTAACGGTTATTTCTTTATTCTACTTCCGGACAAAAGTAGCTCCACACTTTCATCAGCATAAGCTACGTTAGTCCTTGTACGTCAGCACCATAATATGAGAAAGACGGTCCTCAGAAATTGACAGTTGGGTAGACAGAATAAATGAATGAAATAAAGTAGCATTCTCTAAAATAAACGGCGGCAGATAAGGGCGAAAACGCTCAGGATTTTCAGAAACCTTATGCATATCGGCCACTAACATGAAAGAAGCGTCACGAGAAAGATTCGCCACACACTCGTCAAACAGTGTCCGACCACTACCGTCGTTTTCTTCTATTGCTTCATCCATATACCCGTTCATCGAATCTTTATTGCCCGAAATAACAACGCTGTCTTCCTTTGACATCGGGCACTGACTGCATTTTTGCCACAAATTCGGAAGTACAGCTGCAAGTATCAGGCATAAAAGTATCCCCCGTAAGATATACCACATCACTATTCATATGAAAATCAAACTCACTCCAGCAACGATTATTATTCTGCAGGAAAGGCATTGAAGTCGTACGACCATATAATGTGAGGAAATTATGAGACTTCTTTTTCTCAAATACCTTCGAGAATACCTCATCATCACTCAATGCCGTTTCGTCCTCCTTGGCATCTATAACTTCTTCTATTAACCGCTTCTGATAACTCGCGACAAAGAAACCTGACCCACTATAAACAGCCAAAAATTCATTATTATTCAAAGGATAAATATAAATATTCTTTCCTCTATATTTTTCTTTCTTCGGCTGAAACTCACCCGGAGCACGCTCTTGCAACATATCGGCAAGTAACTTTTCGTCTCCCTGCACCCATGCGGAAATATACAACCTGATCACGCGGAGACCCCGGAGCATGAAAAACTTACCAATAAACGGCTCATCCGACTGCTCAGGCCATGTGCTTTCTGAGTGGCATACTCATTCAATCCCCCAAGAATAAAATTGAATAAACCGGGAAACTGAAAATCTCCCAGTTCATTGCTATAATTAAGTTGTGGAAAATCATTTAAAAAATAATTGATATTATCGCTTTCCAAAACACCAATGCTGTTTGAAGGTACCAAGGAGAAGAGATTGAACTCCCGACCTCTATCGGTCATGCTCAATCGTGTAAATCCATAAAAACCAACTGCTATACAGAACAATACAACAGAAAGCACTACACCTAATTTTGCAACTGTCCGCAATCTCATACCTTACCTATATTTATATTTTTTTTGCAAATATAGCAAATTATTTAAGGAAACAAAAAGAAACTCTCAAAAAAATGCCTGCGATTAACAATCTAGTCAGACACATTGGCAACCGGAAACTCTATGGCTCCCCAACCTATCATTGCATTAAACAATCTTACCGCCGAAAAAGATGACAGTTCTTCCTTTTTTATTTCTTTTTCTTTCAATACGCCTTTATCCAGCAATTCCGCCCGCTTGGTTCCCTTCAGCAAAGGATGCAAGGGAGTATACCAGTCATTCCCGTCATATAAAGCAATATTAGCAATTGAAGTATCTGTCAATAACCCATTCTTCACTATTAATATATCATCCTTATCCTGACGAATCTGAAACAAACTATTCAACTTTCTTCTGTCTGTGCTCTTGAAAGAATAGTCTATAGTATCCGAACACACCATACGCAGAGACCGGACAGGTCGCATCTCATAAAGAGAATAAGATACCTCCGTTATGCCTTCTTCCGTATATACCACCCTGCATTTCACACCATTCATATCAGCAGACAAGTGCAGATAATCTTCCAACTGCAAGGGTGCGCATTCCGGCCGGAAATACCTACGGACCTCATTTAACCGCCGATTATGATAAAACAGATTGCAGGCATTTCCTTTCTCTATCCGTATGGTTTCAATAAATTGGTACATATATTTTCTGTTTCATTTCATTGTATTCACTCTCCAAAACACTTTTGCCGGTAATGCCCCCACCCGCTTTAAAATAAAGATGTCCGTTCTCCTGTTCTATGAAACGTATCATCACGGCACTATCCAAATTCCGTCCATCGAAATATCCCATTACCCCGGTATAAAAGCCCCGTTCATAGTTTTCGGCCTCAGCAATAATTTCCATTGTTTTCGGCTTTGGAGCGCCGGTTATGGAGCCGGCAGGCAAGAGCCTGAAAAGAATATCTCCGATATGTGACAAATAATCTTCAGGCAACACCCCGCAAATTTCAGAACTTGTCTGAAGTATCGGTCCCTTATTAGTTTCAAGACAATCACAATAACGGTAACGGGTAACGGTCACCTGTTCCGATACCATACTCAAATCATTCCGAATTAAATCTACAATAGTGGCATGCTCGGCCGCTTCCTTCCTGTCATCCATCAAAAGCCGACATGCATCAGGCAGTGAAGCATCAATTGTACCCTTCATGGGAAACGACTTTATCTTTCCTTCTTCGATGCGGACAAAGATTTCGGGTGAGAAACAAACCAACGTATCTTTCAGCCATAACTTGTACTTTGCCTCGGAATACCGAAAAACAGCTTCAAGCGTCAAGTTAGTCTTAACCGGAACTTGACAAGTCAGATTAGTAAGATAACTATTACCTGCCAATATATTATTCTTCACCACATCAAAAGCAATGCGATACTCTTCCAAAGCCGGTGGAGCAGTCTCCCCATATTAATATTCCGTCATATTCTTCGCACCTCTTTTCTACATTGGTTATCCCATTAAAACTATACTGACAAAAACTTGAATCAATCTCACTGATTTCCTCCACATAGGAATGTTCTTGTTTATAGTCTATGATAAAAAGAAACGGCCTACCCTTGCCGGCCAAGTCATTCATCCGTTCAATACTTTCCTTTCGGCTATATAACTGCATTGCAATTTATTTATTTCGAAATTCTAAAGGGAGATGATAATTTTATTTCCAGACCTCCCAATCCCTTCTCTACATAATAAATACCCGGAAGAACCGCTTTAAAAAACAATCCTTCGATATCAAAATTTTCTGATTGATAAACAGCCATCCAATATCCTTCTCCACATACAGGAGAAGAAACAACTTGAGCAACCTTATCATTTTTAATAACTCTAATCATCTTTGGATCAAACTCTTCCACCTCCTTCTTTGTAGCGGCAGGAAGAACAATATATTGATAGGAAGCACCCGACGGTTTCACACCATGACGCAAATGCAATGCCGCCACTTCTCCATGAAGAGTAGCAGGCGTATACATTCCCATAAAATCGCTCCAACGTCCCTCGCGTTCTTCCGATTGTGCCACACATGTATCCCCGTCCAAAACAATATAACCGACAGCATCATGAAAAAAGCGCAAATCTTTTTGCCGGAACGCTTCAGCTCCTGTAATTGCACTCCATTTCTTCTTATTCCAAACATAAAGTTCTCCACTCTTTGAACGCTGATCTATGGAAGTTGTTACACACAAAGTTGTATCTGAATGAATATCGGCCCCCAAACAGAAAACAAATTTATCGGCAAATAACCATACTTTATGCGCTTCCAGTCCGTCACGATTCAACTCCATGGCTGTCATTCCAATTTTTCCATTACTCAAGCCACCCACTAAATCACTGTTATTCCCGGACCTTGTCACATTGACATTAGGCATCGGTGCAATATCCTCATACGAAGTGACACCCGGTATCTTCCGCCAGTCCCAAAAAGGAAATACTTCCAGATATTCATCTCCCCGAACATAATAATAAGTCGCTCCGTCTCCCAAGTAATATCCTTTCAGATTATCCTCATTTACCAACTCCGTACCAATCACCCTGCGAGAAGCCATTTTAACTGAAGACATCCAATCTTTGCTACGATGAACCGTGTAATCGGAATCATCAAAATGTTTATGACCTATCAACGTATTACCATGCGCAGGAAAACCTGCCAATCCCATATCTTCAGCAGCAAATGCCAAACTATATGCCTTATGTATCTGAGCATTATGAAAGAATTGCCGTCCCAACGAGCTGACATCCATATATCTGTTCCATATCACCCATCTATAACCTTTGTCAATCAACGAAACCAATATTTCCCTCTGCTGTCCGGTGAACTCGTAATCGGTATCTTTGAACAGCTGAAAGAAGTAACTCATTCCCGTGACAAAAGACAATCCGTAATTTCCGAATTGTTGCTGCGGACCATGCTGATGAAAACTCCAATCATCTTTAATCCCTTCCTTTCTACCCAATACAATTTCCGAGGCAATAGCATCTCGCGCAGCCTTCACTAAATCTGCATCATTTTGCAAAAGAGCCCGAATCAAGACATTTCCGGCCAACCATACCTTATTTTGTCCCGTCATCCCGAACTTAGCATTCTCCATTACCGCTACAGCAGCCCGGTGCTCCTGGTCTGTCAACTGTTCTTCCAATAAAAAATAAAAGCAGCTCCCAGTGTTTTAGGAATACCAATCTGATTATACCACCAGTTCAGACAACGAGGCTTGGTATCAAACCAATATTTCAAAGCTAAATGAATTGCCTCTTTTACCTTTTCCGAATGATAATGCTCTGTAGTTTTTGAATAATACAGTTTCGACAGTTCCAATATTCGTTCCGCATGGAGTTTAGGTTCCCAGCCTGAACGCTTAGTATCTGCATAATCAATGTCAGTCCACGAACCGTCTGCCGACATCAATGACAGATAACCATCTATTTTTTTCAAATCAAAAGGATAAAGTTGGTGCAACTCCACTACCGCCTGATCAGACATCTCCTTTTCTGGTTTTATCTTTATCAAATCCGAAAGCAATGAATCCTGCTCTATGGATGACGGTATTAACATCTGCCTGTAGTTCTCTTTTATTTGTTTTAATTCTCCGACTCCGGCAGCTTTCCCCATCAAGACATGGAATATCAAACTACAGATTAAGGTCAACTTCAAAATATTGCTCATTGTTTTATTGCTATTATGCGTTTAACGAACAAAATTAATGTATTTTTTCGATTCAACGATAAATTAAAATCTAAAATAAAGCCAATCCACGGTTGATGAAAGATATATGGAAATTGAGTGCTATTATAAAAGGCTGTAGTGTACCTTTCGAAAAGACTTTGAAGTTTTCTGAAAACTCTTCCAACTTTTTCAAAAAGGTCTTGAAGTTTTTTACAAAGACTATGGTCTTTTTGGGAAAGCTCTTGGTCTTTAAAAAAATGTCCTTGTCTTTTTGGAGGTACATGCGAACGTACATGTAAAACATGCTCCCTGACGGGGTAGATTTTGTGTGAAATGAACATTATCGGTCTCCTTTCACACCGAAACATTGATAAACAAAAGATTCAATACATGCAATGCGTGAAAGCAACTTTTATCAACTTTCTTTTGAAGCCGAAACAACTTTTCGGATTGCCCCAAGTTTTCAAACTGAACCGCCCCCCAGAGCCCTTTTCAAACTGAGCCCCTACTACAATAAAAAAGAGGAAATTCTTATCGAACTTCCTCTTCTATCGGGGTGGCAGATGGGACTCGAACCCACGACATTCAGAACCACAATCTGACGCTCTAACCGACTGAACTATAGTCACCATGTTAGGCTTTCCTTTCGAAAGCGATGCAAAGGTACTGCTTTTTTTTATATCTGCAAACTTTTTGAGGAAAAATTATTCAAAAAAATACTCTTTTATTCCTCTATTGTATGTATCAAACAATATTCTAGCTCTCATAAGAAAACGTTTCATCGCACTAACCTCCTCATTTTTAATCGGTTTATCAAGGAAAGAAGCCGGATAAAGCTCAAATCCTTTTTTTCCACTTAAATTGGGACGTGAAGTCCAAACTAGAGAATATTCACAGTTAATCAAACGAGTTATTCTAAAAATACGCTGCAATTCCAATTTCACCATAGCTCCCCCATCCGTATCTTCTTTCGACATGTTTGATATAAAATTACCCAATGAATACACAACGACATGTTTGGCAGGAGTATGCTTATCTTGTATGACCTCCATGGGTTGAAGTACATGCGGATGAGAACCTATCACATGATCTACCCCCTGAGTTATCATCCAATCTGCCAAGTCCCGTTCCGAACGCTCAGGCAACGAACGATATTCTATCCCCCAATGCATACACGCTATAATGACATCGGGCATCATGCGGCGCGCCTTAAGAATATCTTTCTTAATTTGTTCCCGGTCAATGTAGTTCACCACATTGGGCGGAGTGACTTCAATGCCGTTTGTTCCATAAGTATAATTGAGCAGAACAATACGAAAATGATTCTTTTCTATCAACAAGGGATAGCCCTCATCCCGTTTGCCCTTATTTACATAAGTGCCCGCATGTGGAATATGCAAGGAGTCCAGCATCAGGATGGTGCGTTCCAATCCTTTTTTCCTTCGGTCAAGACAATGATTATTCGCTGTAAGCAACACATCAAAACCGGCCTCTTTAACAGCATACAAATATTCATCGGGAGCACTAAACGCCGGATAACCGCTATAGGGCTTGCCACCCAATGTCACTTCCAGATTGGCAACAGCCAAGTCTGCCGCACTTATCTCATCTTTTACATGCTTGAAACAAGACGAATAATCATAGGATGTCCCTACACGGGCAGCCTCTATTTGTGCCTGATGCTGCATCAGGTCTCCCACAAACAACAAGGTTATTTTCTCTTGCGCAGTAAGCGAAAGACTAAAGCACAAGCTGAACAGTATAAAGAGCTGCCGCATATTAAATGTATGATTTACAACGTTAATAATCGGCAAGATAAAGAGAATATTCGGAAAAGCCAAAGATACCGGTGAAAAACGATATTACAGGCTTACTATTTCCTGCAAGATGCCGACCGCTGTTTCTACTGTTTCCACATTCTTTATCACCATACTGCGTTTACCATTCTGCTCACGAAGATTGCAATAACGGGGATTCTTTCCCATGTAATCAATCACTTTTCCAAAGGCTGCACTCTGATAGTAAGGACTGTCAGGATTACTCACAAAGAACAGCGTCATTCGTCCGGCTTTCAGGAAAACTTTCTCTGCACCCAAGCGTTTTGCCATCCGGCGCAAGGGAACAATGCGAAGCAGTTCCTGACCTTCGCGCGGAACTTTCCCGAAACGGTCTTCCAAACGGGATTTGAATGCCAACACATCTTTATCCAGCTCCAAGCCATCCAACTCACGATAAAGCAACATACGTTCGCTGCTGCTGGGAATGTATTCATTGGGAAACAATAATTCCAAATCACTTTCCACCTGACACTCATCCACAAAGTTTTCACCACTTATTTTTTCCTCACCTGCCGCTTGCAGCTCTTCAGCATAAAGGTCTGCAAATTCATCCTCTTTCAGCTCTTTCACAGCCTCAGCCAAAATCTTCTGATAAGTTTCGTATCCCAAATCGGCAATGAAACCACTTTGTTCGGCACCCAACATATTACCCGCTCCACGGATATCAAGATCCTGCATGGCAATGTGGATTCCACTACCCAAATCACTAAAGTTCTCTATGGCCTGCAGACGACGTTTGGCTTCGGGAGTCAACGAAGTGAGTGGAGGAGCCAATAAATAGCAAAATGCTTTCTTATTGCTACGTCCCACACGTCCACGCATCTGATGCAAATCGCTCAACCCGAAATTCTGCGCCTGATTGATGATAATGGTATTGGCATTGGGGATATCAATTCCACTTTCGATAATGGTAGTCGCCAGCAGCACATCATAATCATAGTTCACAAAGTCGAAAATAATCTTCTCAAGTTTTTCCGGCTCCATCTGTCCATGACCGATGCAAACACGGCAGTCGGGATGTTTCGTTTAATCATTGCTTCCAGCTCCACCAGGTTCTGTATCCTATTGTTTACAAAAATACCTGACCGTTACGACTCATCTCGAAGTTGATAGCCTCAGTGATAATTTCTTCATTGAATGTATGCACCTCGGTCTGGATGGGGTAGCGATTGGGGGGAGGAGTCTGTATCACAGAAAGGTCGCGCGCACCCATCAGTGAAAACTGCAAAGTACGCGGAATAGGGGTAGCCGTCATGGTCAGAGTATCAACATTGACTTTTATCTGGCGAAGTTTCTCTTTTACGCTGACTCCGAACTTCTGCTCCTCATCTATAATCAGTAGCCCCAAATCCTTGAACTTAATGCTTTTGCCAATAATTTTATGCGTACCAATCAGAATATTAATCTTGCCTTCTCCCAATTCTTTCACGATGCGGGAACTGTCTTTGGCACTACGAGCCCGACTCAGATAATCCACTTTACACGGAAAATCCTTCAATCGTTCACGGAAAGTCTGAAAGTGCTGATAAGCCAATACGGTAGTCGGTACAAGTACCGCCACTTGTTTGTTGTCCGTCACAGCCTTAAAAGCAGCACGCACTGCTATTTCCGTTTTTCCAAAACCAACATCCCCGCACACCAGACGGTCCATCGGACGTTCGCTTTCCATATCAGCCTTTACATCCTGAGTTGTCTTCAGCTGGTCGGGAGTATCCTCATAAATAAAGCTGGCCTCCAGTTCATGCTGCAAAAAGCTGTCGGGAGTATAGCTGAAGCCCTTCTCCTGCTTTCGCTGAGAGTATAACTTAATCAAATCACGGGCAATATCTTTAATCTTGGTCTTGGTGCGTTCCTTCATTTTCTCCCAAGCACCGGTACCAGTTTATTGAGGCGCGGAGTTTCTCCTTCCTTCCCTTTATACTTGGAAATCTTGTGCAAGGAATGAATAGACACAAAGACGACATCCTCATTTTGATAAACCAACTTGATAACCTCTTGCGTGGTATCGCCGTTGGGGATACGCACCAGCCCGGCAAACTTCCCTACTCCATGGTCAATGTGCACAACATAATCTCCCGGTTCAAATTGGCTCAACTCTTTTAATGTCAGTGCCACTTTGCCGCTACGGGCCTTGTCACTCCGAAGGTTATATTTATGAAAGCGGTCGAATATCTGATGGTCGGTAAAAAAACAGCTCCGAAGAGTATTATCGCTAAATCCTTCGTGCAATGTCTTATTGACCGGAGTGAATGCTATTTTATCTCCCCGCTCCTCAAAAATATCTTTCAACCGCTTAGCCTGTTTTTCACTGTCCGTACATATATATAATGTATAGCCCTGTTCCAGATAATCGGTAAACGTACTGCTTACCAAATCAAAGTTCTTGTGAAAAATCGGTTGCGCACTTGTATCAAAGGGCAAGGTGGCCTGCGGAGTACCCGTAGGCTTATTCCCAAATTCTATTCTTTTGAACTCTAACGCACGAACTGCAAACTCTGAACCATCAATCAACTTTTGTCTCCAAACTCATCAATTCTGTCTTCTCCCCTTCATAAGCAGCCAAAGCCTGTGGAGAGCGCCTCATCTCTGACGGATTGGATTCTTTCGCGTACCCACAGGAAATCTTTCATTGCCAATACGGTATCCTTTGGTATAAACTCAAAAAAAGAAACACCGTTCCTGTCCGTCGCCTTTGTCAGTTCCGGCACAATGGCTATGCTTTGCTTCTTTTCCTTCGAGAGCTGATTCTCCACTTCAAAAGTGCGGATACTGTCCACCTCGTCACCAAAGAAATCGATGCGATAAGGATATTCAGAAGCAAAAGAAAAAACATCGATAATGCTTCCTCTTACTGCATATTGCCCTCGGCTCATACACATAATCCACATGCTTAAACCCATAGCCGGTAAGCACTTCTGCAATAAACTCAGTATCCACATGTTCACCTACACTCAGCTTCAATGTTTTATCAGTCAGTTCTTCTTGTGAAACAACCTTTTCGGCAAGAGCATCGGGATAGGTTACAACACAAAAAGTATCACCTTTCTGCAAACGGCTCAATACTTCCGTGCGAAGAATCTCATTTGCCGCATCCTTTTTGCCCGTATTTGATGGCACGACGATATGAAGAAGGAAAGAATAAAATATTCTCTTCTCCATTTACTTGCGTCAAGTCATGATAAAAATAACCTGCCTCTTCCTGATCTCCCAATATAAAAACAAACGTCTGTTTATTTTCTCTGATAAAGGAGGAAATAAATAAAGGTGTCGCTGAAGCATGTAAGCCTCCCAGGAAAATAGTCCTCACCGAGGAATCTTCCAATAACGCAGCCAATCCCGCAGTATTCGGGTGTCCGGCATATATACGTTGTAATTCCGAAATGTCCATATCTTCGTTTAAGATGGGAACAAAATTAGAGAATTTTCTTATTACTTCCTCTAATTATAGCCAACTATTTAAGATTTTACTTACTTTTGTGACTCAATGTTTAAATCATGGAAACAAAAGTAATAAGCACAATTAAAGGACACGCACGTGTAGATGTAGCCGATGTGCTACGCGGATTGGCAGTAATGGGAATCATCATTCTGCACTCCATTGAGCATTTTAATTTCTATTCATTTCCAGATACAACCACGCAGAGTGACTGGCTCAACTTTACGGACAAAGCAATCTGGAATGGATTATTCTTCATGTTCGGCGGAAAGGCATATGCCGTATTTGCCCTTCTCTTCGGCTTTAGTTTTTTTATTCAGAACGATAATCAGCGCATGCGCGGCAACGATTTCCGATTACGTTTCTGCTGGCGGCTCATCCTGTTATTCTTAATAGGCAATATCAATGCCAGCTTCTTCACCGCGGAAGTGCTGGTACTTTATTCACTGGTAGGTTTTATCCTGCCCCTCACCTGCCGTCTGAAAGACAAATGGGTATTCCTTCTCGCTTGCGTGCTATTGATACAGCCTTTGCCACTTTACTATGTAATACGTGCCTGCCTGGACCCGTCTTTCATTACTCCGGCCATTCCCACCCGCAGCTTTTGGGATGCCACCTTTGCCGTACAAAGTCATGGTTCGTTTTTGGAAACAGTCCGGGTGAATTTATGGGAAGGACAAATAGCCAGTCTTGCCTGGGCATGGGATCACGGACGTGTATTCCAAACGGCAGCTTTGTTTTTGTTGGGTATGTTAATCGGACGACGCGGACTATTCCAAAAAGAGAACTTGAAGGTATGGAATAAAATACTTGCCGGTGCACTTATCGCATTCTTTCCTTTATACGGATTAGGCAATATGTTGCCGGCATTCATTGTCAATAAATCAATATTGACCCCTTTATCACTTATCATCACCTCGCTTTCTAACTTCTCATTCATGTTGGTATTGGTTTCGGGAGTTATCTTTGCATTCTATAATACAAATATGCATTATCTTTTAATGAAAATCACTCCATACGGAAAGATGAGTCTTACCAACTATATTACTCAAAGCATAGTAGGTTCTATGTTATACTAATAACTGGGGATTTGCTCTTCACAACCAATGTGGCATCACTGTCAGTTGCCTGGCGGGTATCGCATTCTTCATCTTGCAGTTTACATTCTGCCGCTGGTGGATGAGCCATCATTCACACGGACCGATGGAATACATATGGAAACGTGCCACTTGGCTGAAATGAGAACTTAAAAGGGCTTCCGGTTGTTTTACACATAAATAGAAATATAACTTATGGCTAATATGCATAATGAAATAGAATACGTTTTCAATTTACTCGAAAATCATCGTTTGAAAGAAGCATTGGTACAAATCCATGCCATGGCCAGCCAATGTTCCAGCTGGCAGCTGCGTACTGACGTAGAAACACTGCAAACGACATACGATCTGATGTTGCAATACAACGCAAAGGGCATAAAAGATCCCAAACAAAAGGATATGTATAATAAAATATTCCGATCGGCTTACGAAATGGCAGAACGGACACATATCATGAAAAACAGTACATCTTCTTTTGCTTTATATTATGATTTGATACGCACTTATGAGCACGCTAAACCGCATACTCTTTCCGAGCTGCAAATGCAATTGGAAGCCTATACGGAAGATGCAGCGACAGCTCCTCTGATTTACAGTGATGCCAATCGCTGTAAATCAGAATTGGCAGGAATACGCGAACGTCATGAAAAAGCACTCAACGAGTTATTCGAAAGAACCTGGGTTTCTTTATATTGGACGGAAGCCGAAGCACAGGAAGCCCAGACACTGCTCAATTCACTTCTGGTACCGGTCAATGATCTTTGCGTCTTCATCAGTGCCGTCACGATGAGCCAATCCAGAATTTTTGATATACGAAAATATATGCTGCTCCTCGAAGCGTATAATCACCCTGATCCTATGGTGAACCAACGTGCTATCGTAGGTATAGTGATAACTGCACTTTTCCATGAACATCGTATCATGATGTATCCCGAAGCACGTGCAAAGCTCTCACTACTCAATGAAGATGCTGATTTTATTAAGAACCTGCATACCATACAGATTCAATTGCAGCTTTCACGCGAGACACAGAAAATAGACAGGAAGATGCGGGAAGAAATCATTCCCGAAATGATGAGAAATCCGCGCATTGGGAACGCCAACAAAATCGGGTTCGATGAAACAGAAGACTCCGATGATCTTAACCCGGAATGGGAAAACTGGATTGACAAATCGGGCATTACTGACAAATTACGTGAAATGGGCGAATTGCAAATGGAGGGAGCTGATGTTTATATGAGCACATTCTCTCAACTAAAGCAGTTCCCTTTTTTCCGCCAAATGTCACATTGGTTCTATCCTTTCGACCGCCAATTTCCCGATATTGTTACCATATTTGGAGATAATGAAGAAAAGAGAATGTCCTTATTGGACATTATACTCAATAGCGATTCCTTCTGCAATTCAGATAAATATTCTTTCTGTTTCAGCTTGATACAAATGCCTGAATCACAAAGAGAGCTGATGATACATCAGATGAACGAGCAAAGCTCTGTATCGCAAGAACAGCTGGAACAGATAACAAAGATGACGAAGTCCACCTTGAAAAAAGAGAATATCAGTCGCCAGTATATTCATGATTTATATCGCTTCTTCAAATTATGGTCTCGCCGTTCCGAAGAAAAAGACATCTTCGAAAGCCGCTTTGAACTGTGGAAATATAACAGCCTTAAAAAAGCAATAACCCAACCTGAAGAACTGAAAAAGTTGGCAGATTATTTCTTCCAAAAAGATTATATGGAGGAAGCATTCCAGCTATACAGCATCCTGCTTGAAGAGAATAAAACCAACTCCGAGTTATGGCAGAAAGCCGGTTATTCCCTCCAGAAATTGGGAAATTACGATAAAGCGTTGAGTTATTATAAACAAGCTGATATCATTGCCCCGGATGCCTTATGGACTAACCGTCATCTGGCCTTGTGTTACCATAAGCTGGGCATGCCTGAACAGGCATTGCAATACTTCAAAAAAAAGTAGAAATTGTTCAGCCCGACAATTTAAACCTGTCCTTACAGATTGGTCAATGTCTGGTAGCCTTGAAAAAATACGAAGAGGCTTTGGGGTACTTCTTTAAAGTGGAATACCTGGAAAAAAATCCCAATAATGCACGCCGTGCTATCGGCTGGTGTTCATTTGTTATCGGCAAATATGAAGAAGCACGTAAATATTATGATCTACTGCTTCAGGCTACCAAGCCCAAAATGCAAGACTGGATGAATGCAGGACATTTATACTATACATTAGGAAATATCGAAACGGCTATCAACTATTATCAAAAAGCACAGAGTATGTGCGAAGACCGTAACATGTTCCTTACCTTCTATTTGGAAGACAAAAAATACCTTATTGAAAAAGGATTTTCGGAAGAAGATATCTATATCCTATTGGATGAACTACTTTAATGACTTATAAGACAATTCGATACGAGACAGAAGTTTTGTATAATTATACAGGACTTCTATCTTTATCGGAGATTCATCATCCAATCTATAGTTAGCATGCACGTTATAAGTCTCAGCACCATGATTTACACAACGTCCGATATCATTGGGCAAAACTGTATCTACCCTGAAATCTCCCAAGTTTAGTAAAAAATAGAAAAAGCCATCCAAGCCATCACTATCCATTACATAAGCCTGTATATTCAAATTTGCCCGATAATTAATATGATTATCATAATTATAATAACTATGACACACATAAGTACTGTCATTTAATTCATGATGTGAGGTAATGGATTCCATCAGTTTTCCATCATCACCAAATATATATTTCGTACAGACGCGTTTTAAGAAATCATTTCCTTCCACTCCAAAATAGTCCGACTTGATACACAATGTATCAGCTCCGTATTCATAAGTCGAAGTCTTAAAAACATCCCATGTTTCCGAACCTCTTTTCAACAAACAACGTGTACGACTTTCTATCGCCTTGCCTTTAGCCATTTTAAAAGTTACCGAGCAAAGCTTATTTCCCGAATGAAGGCAATCCATTTTTCCTATGGTTACCTTATCGCCCGCATACACTATCGGAGTATCACCATAACGTATTATTCTGCCGTCACCATCATACTCTATATCCGATATAACCTCTTCTTCTTCTGTCAGGTCAGTTACTTTTGCTATAAGTGTTTCGTCTTTATTTTCTTTACAACTCAAGTTTGCAAACAGTAAGAAGCTCACTACAATATATTTTACAATCGCTTCAATTTTCATACTTCAATCATCCTATCTGTGCAAATAAAACAAAAAATATTAGAACTATGCACAATTTGGATGATTTTAACTCAACTTCTTTTTATCCCTTCTGTTGTAGATTGCAATTATAAAAGAAATAAGAATATATGGAATGGGTAATACATCTATTAAGACAACATTCAGAACTGGCTATTTTTCTCACTATTGCCGCAGGATTCTGGATTGGTAAAATCAAAAGTAGGACAATTCAGTCTGGGAATCGTCACCACAGCGTACTTTTGGTCGGAGTACTGGTAGGTCAACTCAACATCACCATTGAAGAGCCGGTCAAATCGGTTTTCTTTCTACTATTTTTATTTGCCATCGGTTACAAAGTGGGACCTCAATTCTTTCGTGGATTAAAAAAAGACGGCTTGCCACAAGTGGGATTTGCCGTCTTAATGTGCGTTGGCTGTTTGGTTTATAACCTGGATTTTAGCACTTATAATGGGATATAATGCAGGCGAAGCAGCCGGATTACTGGCAGGTGCACAAACCATTTCTGCTGTTATCGGAGTAGCAGACGACACCATCAATGGCTTAAACATCAGCACAGAGCAGAAAAAACAATATGATAAATATTATTCCCGTAGCCTATGCTGTTACCTATATCTACGGAACTGCAGGGTCAGCATGGGTACTCTCTTCTTTGGGTCCGAAAATGTTGGGCGGACTGGAAAAAGTAAAAGCTGCCTGTAAAGAACTGGAAGCAAAAATGGGAACGAGTGAGGCTGATGAACCCGGCTTCGAACATGCTCGCCGACCGGTCGTATTCCGTGCTTATACCATAGAAAACGATTGGTTTGGAAACGGTAAAACGGTAGAGCAACTCGAATCTTACTTTATTTCGCAAGGGAAAAGGCTGTTTGTTGAAAGAATGAGGCATAATCATACCATTATTAACGAAATTCTTCCGGGACAATTATTACAAAAAGGTGACGAAGTAGTATTAAGTGGACGTCGTGAATTTGCCATAGGAGAAGAAGATTGGATTGGCGAAGAAGTGATAGATCCCCAGTTGCTTGATTTCCCTGTAGAGGTATTGCCGGTCATGATACATAAGAAACCGTATGCCAACCGAAAACTTGAATTCATTCGTAAGCAACCTTTCATGCATGGAGTGAGTGTAAGACGTATCAAACGTGCGGGTATTGATATTCCCGTGTTTGCCCAAACCGTGGTCGATTCAGGTGATACATTAGAATTGGTAGGACTGAAGAAAGAAGTAGAAACAGCTGCTAAGCAATTAGGATATATCGACCGGCCTACCAATGCTACCGATATGGTATTTGTCGGCATCGGCATCTTAATAGGAGGAGTTATCGGCGCCTTGGCCATTCACATAGGCGGAGTTCCCATCAGTCTCAGCACAAGTGGAGGAGCACTGATTGCAGGTCTGGTATTCGGATGGTTGCGCAGTAAACACCCCACATTCGGACAAATTCCGGAATCCTCTCTATGGGTATTGAATAATGTAGGATTGAATATGTTTATAGCCGTCGTAGGAATCTCTGCAGGTCCCAGTTTCATCCAAGGACTGAAAGAAGTAGGACCGATGCTTTTTATTATCGGCATCCTTGCCACTTCATTGCCTTTATTGCTAGGACTGATATTGGCCCGATATGTATTTCACTTCCATCCTGCACTGGCATTGGGATGCACAGCCGGAGCGCGAACTACCACTGCTGCACTGGGAGCTATTCAGGAAGCAGTAGACAGTGAAACCCCATCTCGCTCGGCTATACCGTGACCTACGCCGTGGGGAACACCCTTCTCATTATTTGGGGAGTAGTCATTGTTTTATTAATGTAATCATCTAAACCTTATAACATTATGGAATATTTAAGCGATAAGAGCAGCGTAGCGAAAATGGACAAGAACTTGGAAAAAATCAGTCCGTTTGAGCTCAAGAACCGTTTGATAGAAATGGCAGATGAAAGTGTGAAGAAGATGGCACACGTCATGCTGAATGCCGGCAGAGGAAACCCCAACTGGATTGCCACCGAAGCTCGTGAAGCCTTCTTCATTTTGGGATCTTTTGCCATTGCAGAATCTCGACGTGTCATGGATATGTCTGAAGGAATAGCCGGTATTCCTCAGAAAGAAGGTATTGCCCAACGGTTTGAGCTGTGGCTGAAAACCCATGAAGGCGAACCGGAATCGGTCTGTTGAAGCGTACTTATAATTATATGTTGATGGAACATGCAGTCGATCCTGATTCCTTAGTACATGAATGGGCCGAAAGTATGGCAGGCAACCAATATCCGATGCCTGACCGTATCCTGAAGTATACGGAAATACTTGTACGCGACTATCTGAATCGGGAAATGTGTGACGGACGTCCCCCTCAAGGCAACTTTGACCTTTTTGCCACCGAAGGCGGTACGGCAGGCATGTGCTATGTATTCGATTCGTTAGAAGAAAACTTCCTATTGCACCGCGGAGACAGCATCGCTTTGATGGTTCCTGCCTTTACCCATACATCGAAATACCCGAACTGACTCGTTACGATTATGACGTACTGAACATCAGCGCTGACACGATAGACGAAAACGGCTTGCACACCTGGCAATACAAAGTAGAGGATATCAACAAGTTGCGTGACCCGAAGTACAAAGCCCTGTTTGTAATTAACCCGAGCAATCCGCCCAGCTACGAGCTGAACAAGGAATGTGTAGATGCCATCAAAGACGTAGTAAATCGTTGGAATCCAAACCTGATGATAATAACAGATGATGTCTATGGAACTTTTGTTCCCGGATTTAGAAGTCTGTTGGCAGATTTACCGTTCAATACCATCTGCGTATATTCATTCTCGAAGTATTTCGGAGCTACGGGATGGCGCATAGCCGTCAATGCCATCCACGAAAATAATGTATTCGACAAGCTGATTGCCACTTTACCCCGTAAACGCAAAAGTGAACTTGCCAAACGATACGGTTCTTTGACTACAGATGTAGAAAAGATGAAATTCATTGACCGCATGGTGGCCGACAGCCGTCAGGTTGCTCTAAACCACACCGCCGGACTGTCACTTCCACAACAAATGCAAATGTCATTGTTTGCTGCTTTCTCATTGCTTGATAAAGAGGATAAATATCGTCATGCCATGCTTAATCTGATTCATAGCAGACTGAAAGCATTATGGGATAATACCGGTTTATTTTACCCGATGACCCGCTTCGTGCCGGATATTATTCGGAAATAGATATGCTGGTATGGGCAAAGAGAAATTCTATGGCGATGATTTCGTCCATTACCTGAAATCAACATATAATCCACTAAATGTGGTCTTTCGTCTGGCAACAGAAACCGGATTGGTAGTGCTGAACGGAGGGGGATTCGACGGACCTGAATGGAGCATACGAGTTTCTTTAGCCAATCTTAATGAGAAAGATTACATCAAAATAGGGCTGAGCATTCGCAGAATCCTGAATGAATATGCCGAAAAATGGAAGAGTGGAAACAAGTCTTAAGGCTAATAAAAAAGCGAGGAAGGTATATCACAAATGCACACCTCCCCGACTTGACCGGGCTCATCAAATGGGGTGACGGAAGCTGGAAGAGTATGCCGATGGCAGCAGCCATACTTATACCATCCGCCCCATACCGTGGTGGTGGAAATGAATGGTGTGGAAGAAGTGGACTTTTTAAGTTCTGATGCCATACGTAACTTATCCTTCCTGCACAAAAAACATATACGCAGAAGGGTTATTCCCAATGGCTCGGTAGTCTTATCATTTTGTCATCCTGAGCGTAGTGAAGGAAGTGTTTACATCTACTTTATAAAGTTAACAGATTCTTCGCAAAGCTCAGAATGGCAGAACTAAATGATAGCATTGTCAATGTTTTGACTTTATCCTATAGCCTAAACTTGCAGAAGTTCCCCTGTGATTATCAACGGAAACACTTCCCGGAGTATAATGTTACTTCAATCTTCCTCTAGATTTTTCAAAATCTATCATTGGAGTATCTATTACTTTTATTCTTAAATCCATTAATGTAAAAACTACTACAATCATTTAATTTAATAATGATTTTATTTTTATTCTTATTTATATTCCACCCATCAACATGCAAAGTATTCAAAAACGACTTATTCTCATTTTTCGTAAAGAAATCAAATAACCATTTATCCAAATCCATTAATTCAGCATAAGAATAATCACATTCCACAAATGAAACATAATTCAAATCAATTCTTTTAGATAAATCCTTTTTAACGAAAATCCTTATCGGACTCTTTAGTTAAAAAAATGACCACCTTATCATCTTTTTACATAAGCTCCTCCAAAATAATCAGGATACAAAATAGAAACACCATCTAACCCACGGGCAGAAACATCTTCAAATGAATTAATCAAATCCGTATACATGGAAGTTAAACTTCTTTGTTCCATATTTTGAGTAGTATTTTTTACTCTCTTTTATTTATAGAAGAATCAGAGCAGGAGAAAAAAAAGAACTCCCATAAACAATAGTAACAATAACCTTTCCATAGTATATCCTATTTTAAGATTTATATTACTCTATAAATTAAGCAAACAGAATTAAAGCCAACAAATAAAATAACTTATTTAACACCCCAAATACACATTATTAATCAGGTGGATTTTCATCATTAAGATAAATTTTCTGAAGAAGGAATCACTATTGTATGTGTGAAAAAACGTATGTACGGAAGGGTTGTTCCCAATGGTTCAGTAGTCCTGTCATTTTGTTAACCGTAGGGGTGAGGTTATCTGGAAAATTGGGCTTTTTAGCGAAAAACGGTCATGTCATGCTCTAGATTATGCTGATGTAAGATGAAAATGTGATAATTTGGACAAATAAATTCTGTTTTTTCTTGCTTGTATTGTTTTTTTTTATAAGATTGCAACATCTTAAACTAATATGGGAAAAAATAGATCCTCCTCATTTAAATTAAGGTGGCTTTATAGATGAATTAATAGAGTATCTAGATTATTTTATTATGAGGAAAAATGAACATATATCTTATTTAAATAATGAATATCCTTCTGTTAGGATAATGAATGTTTGTGAAAAAAAATATTTGCCTGCAATTGAAAAAACATATCATGTTATTAAATAGAGATGAGCTATATGAGAAACTAGAAACTGCTATACTTAATCTTCCAAAGAGAACTTTTTAAATTATCGTGAACCATTAAATATTAGATTGTATGAAAAAGATTAAGACTTTAGAGAAAAAATTCGTTTGTCTGACAAGACAATAAAAAAATGAAGGAACAGGCTTCTTCCCTCCTTCATGCTTTTATGAGACAACAGGTCCAGAAGGATGCCTTTTCCCTGATCCTAATATGAATTATGGCAGTGGTTTACTTCCACCGAGTTGTACATGGGTGCTCTGGTTGTATTTGGGATGATGGTGGTACTGGCTTTTCTCTTGGCATGAATATGAATAAAATCGGATAAATTATGAAAAAGACATGGTTGATATATGCTTGGTTCTGGCTTCGTTTGTATGCGGATGTCAGAGTAAGAAAGAAAGTAATGCTGTCCTTTTGAGAAATTCTTAGATAAGAATGTTGCGTCATTCGCCAAGGTCATGGCAGAAAGCGGAGTCGATACAATACAGGCCAAAAAGTATTGCAGATGTGTGTTTACCCAGCTGTATGGCATTGACTCTACATTCTTCAAACTTCCTAACGATAGTATCAATAGCCTAATCGATAAACATAGTCTATTGATAGAAGAGAAATGTGAAATCTGAAGAAATGATTATCACTATTATTCCGCTCTACAGTCGGAAATCGGTTTCTCTCGTCATCCTTTCATTATCCGTTGAAACGTCCTGTTGATGGGGGCCGGTAGTGAATAGGGACCCCATTGTCCCTCAGTCTCCTTTCAGCCTCCTTTCATTTCGTAATACTTTTTGAGGCGAACACAAATACTGAAGGCAGATTTGAAAGGACGATAAGCCTGGCTGAAAGCGAGGATGAAAGGGTATCTCACATTACTTAACTGCCTGATTATATGAATGTTTTGATTAAAACGTGGGTGATGAACGAGAACGAGAATAACTGACTTGGTGAGGGGGGAGTGATGCACCTACCCTTACACAAAAAGATGCCGAGCTTTTTTAAAAACCCTTTTTGGCAACGCGTATAACGCATCGGGTCACGCGTATATTCGCGTTGGGCACACGTACGTGTCGGGTCACGCGTACGTACGCGTAAGCTCATACATATATATGGATATCCGATGGTGTGAAATATAAGGAATCTATTGTTAACTTTTAAATACTGTTCTCATGAAGACATTTTTAAATTATTTATTTGTGTTATGTCCGTCCATTGTCATATAAGTGGCAGTAATGACGACAAAGATATGGTAATTTGTCCATATCCTTCCTTTGAATGAAAATGCAAAAAGGGAGATTTGATATATGACACAGAAAATAAACAATAGGAAATTCATCTTGCGCCTGATGGTGAAACTTTTTCTTCTCAATAGAAGACCACGGCTCATGTTTGGGGACCGCTATCGACCTCAATTGGCGTTACGGTCACGGGAAATGGCAAATGGCAGCTTCTTCATGTTCGGTTTGAATTTTCTTCGCATAACTCCATTACAGGAATTACCTGTATATTTTCGCTACAGAATTTTTTTTCTTATAGCCTAAATGGCATCCATTTTACCTTTCAAGTTATTTTTCTCCAATACCTGAGCATGTTTGCTTCAGGAAATTGCTTACATCGGCTTGTCTTAAAACCGGCTAAGGAACTCCTTGCTTAATACCATCAGGCACCATTTTGATTCTTTGTTTTCATAATTTCTTCATTTTGCAAATCTATAAAATAAAAAATACGGAACTCTCAAGCTGAATCCCGTGCATTTCTCACAATTTAATAAATATTTTATAGTGCCAAAAGAATTGAATACTAAAAAAATCACTTTTTCAGCATCCCGGCTCACGGCACAACCTCTTATACCTCTATCTTGAAAAAATTATCTTCGGAGCATTATTATTTCTCCATACAGTAATGTATTTCCTTAATATGATCCGAAGTGATGTATTCTGGTCATATTCCATCATCTTAAATGATAATACCTGTTCGAGTTACTCAATGATACGGTTGGCAAATCAAGCTTCGATAAACGGGCGGTCATGAGAAGCTATCATATTTCTTTATAACTCTTCGTTATTGAAAGCTTGAATAGACTCAAGTCCAAGTGGCTGGTAGGTATCAAGAATCAGACAGTT
>VOFK01004234.1_pt1 | contig 23742 bp, 25 predicted proteins | sample 5384121 | NCBI WGS metagenome assembly VOFK01 (sample SAMN12384730, study PRJNA508395) | human gut metagenome | isolation source: healthy gut J | host: Homo sapiens | reverse complement strand
TCAGAGCGCGCTTCGTTCCGAGATTTACGTATTGCTGCTGCCTGCCGGGAAAGGAGTTTTGTTTTCCTGCATGAAAAAAAACCCGAGATGGAATTGCCATCCGGGGGTTTCAAAGGATCCCGGCTATTTTTTAGCGAGCGGTTTCACCTGAATGGCGAATGTCGCGCAGCTGACGATCTTCCCGCACGGCGGCGGGGAGTCGCTCGCGCCTCCAGATCCCGCTCCCCGGTTGTTTTCGGGAATGCGATGACTTCGCGGATGGATTCCGCGTTGCAAAATAATAGCGACCGGCGGTCAAGACAGCACAAGGCCGCCGTGGGGCGGGCGCCAGCTGAAAAGCGTCAGAATGTGGCTTGATTGTTCGCGGGCCTGTTCTTCCTGCCGAAGCGCCCGCGAACATGGCGGACTGCAGGTCGCGTTCATGGATGCGGATGGAACCGCCGTGCTGCGTTGAAGCACCACGTCGTAGAAACACTGCGCGCGCGAGGTCTGCGGAGAGTTCCCCGAGCAGTTTTTGTTCGTCTTCGCTGACGGGGCGGGTAAAGTGGTGGATGGCGACCCGGCGCTGCTCTTCCTCATCCCAGCACCAGCGAGGAGATTCAATAACCCACAGAAAGTCACGCGTTCGCTGATGACTCCTTGAGCAGTTCCATGGAATTCGGCATTTGCAGGCGCGGCCAGGTCGCTCGCAGGAGGTTCCCACGGGCCGGCGGCAAAAGGCTGAGGTCTCCTGTTTCGATAATCCCAGGGCTTCCGTGGTTTTGCCTTTTCTTCGTCGAGGAAAGATTTGGAGAATGAGGCTTCTCTCCAGTCTTCCTCGCTTGCCTGTGATGGCGAAGCCCGAGCCTTTTTGCTCAAAGCTTCCACGGCAGTTTTCGTCAGGGCGTCCAATCTGGCCAACGAGCGGAACGGTATCTGGCGTTGATGGCCAGCAGTGCGCCCTGCTTTAAGGCGTCACCGGCGGCCGGCGCGGTAGCCGGCGGCGCGGATCGCCTCGATGATCGTTTCGATGGCGTCTTCCGTACCGTTGAGCGCAGGCGCGAATCCGCCCTCGTCGCCCACGGCCGTCGAGAGGTTGCGTTTGTGAAGCACCTTTTTTCAGGGGCGTGGAACACCTCGGCACCCATGCGCACCGCTTCGGGGAAGGTGCGGGCGCCGATCGGCCGGATCATGAACTCCTGGAAAGCGATCGGTGCATCGGAGTGCGAACCGCCGTTGATGATGTTCATCATCGGCACGGGCAGCACGTGTGCGTTCACGCCGCCGATGTAGCGGTAGAGCGGCACGCCGAGGTAGTTGGCCGCGGCATGTGCCGCAGCGAGCGATACGCCCAGCAGGGCGTTGGCGCCGAGATTCGATTTGGTCGGGGTGTGGTCGGCAGCCAGCAGGGCACGGTCGATGCCGGTCTGGTCGAGCACGCTCATTCCCGTGAGCAGGGGAGCTAGTGTCCGGTTGACGTTCTCCACGGCCTTCTGAACCCCTTTGCCGCCGTAACGGCGGGGATCGCCGTCGCGCAGTTCGAGCGCTTCGTGTTCGCCGGTCGAGGCGCCGCTGGGTACGGCCGCACGGCCGTGGGCGCCCGATGCTGTCGTGATTTCGACCTCGACGGTCGGGTTGCCCCGCGAGTCGAGAATCTCTCGTGCATGTACATCTACAATTTGCATAGTCGTATTGTTTTTTGCGTTTGTTTTATTTGTTAATTATCAATTCGATAACGGAGCCGTCCGCCGGTTTATTGTGCGGCTGGGAGACCTTTTCGCGCTTTTCGTGCGGCGACAGAGCGCCGGGCGGTGCGCTCTGCATCGTCGTGTGCAATGCGTGTGCCGAATCGGGGCCGCGGGGCGGGAATTCAGCCGGCGAACGGCGCGTCGTTGACGAGCAGGGACGAATCGCCGTAGCTCAGGAACCGGAAATCGTTCCGGAGGGCATAGTCATAAATTCTGTGCCAATCTTCGCCGACGTAGGCCGAAACCAGCAGCAGCAGGGTCGATTTGGGCTGGTGGAAATTGGTGACGATCGCCCGCACGATGCGCCAGCGGTAGCCCAGCGGTGCGATCATGATCTGCGTCGAGGCTTTCAGCGTGCCGAGGTCGTTCCGCTCCATGTAGGCCAGCAGTTCTTCCAGCGCTTCGCGGCCGGTGTAGGAGGCAGGGACGTCGTAGAGTTCCCATTGGCCGACCGCGCGCATTTCGTCGGGCGATCCTTCGCGCCGGATGCGCCAGGCCAGCGCCGCCAGCGATTCGAGCGTGCGTACCGAGGTGGTGCCCACGGCGACGATGTGGCCCCAGCGGCGCAACAGCCGTTCGACGGTCGTGCGGCGGATCTCGAAATGTTCGGTGTGCATCGCGTGGCGGCAGGCGTCGTCGTCCTTGACGGGAAGGAAGGTGCCGGCTCCGACGTGGAGCGTCACCTCTTCGAACTCGACGCCTGCGGCGCCGAGCGACGCGATCAGTTCGGGGGTGAAGTGCAGTCCCGCCGTCGGCGCGGCCACCGAACCTTCGAATTTGGAGTAGACGGTCTGGTAGCGCGTGTAGTCGATCTGCTGGCTGTCGCGGTTCAGGTAGGGCGGGATCGGAATCCGTCCCAGCAGTTCGAGCAGCTCTCCGAACGTGAGGTCGGCCTCCCACTCGAACCGCACGATCTGCTCGCGGCCGCCGGTACCCGTGCGGTAGGCGCGCAGTTGCTGCGGGGTGCCGTCGAGCGTGAAGTCGATCACGAGCGCTCCTTCCTTCCACTTTTTGAGATTGCCCACGATGCAGCTCCATGCGCACTTCCCCTTGACGGCGAAGGCGCGTTCGTAGTCGGCCGGCGCGTGGGGTTCGAGGCAGAAGACCTCGATGCGGGCGCCCGAAGGCTTGTGCATGATGATGCGTGCGCGGATGACCTTCGTATTGTTGAAGACCAGCATCGCCCCCTCGGGCAGCTCTTCGCCCAGCCGGTCGAAGCGGCTCTCCGAGATCGCGCCGTTGCGGTAGACGAGCAGTTTGGAGGCGGAGCGTTCGGCCAGCGGGAATTTGGCGATGCGCTCGTCGGGCAGGTCGTAGTCGAATTGGTTGATGTCGATATGGCGTTCCATGTTCGGGCGGTTTACGCCTGCAAAATTACAATTTAATCCGCACCGTCGGGTCTTTCCGTCGGGCTTTTCCCGCAAAAAAGTCGCGGCGGTTGCAGCCGGCGGTCCTTTTTCGACGTGCAGACGGTGCGGAGTCGCCGAAAATCGCTACCTTTGCAACCGTACAATCAACTCTGTCCGTGATGAAACGAGTACTCCTGACGGCGGTCGCGCTCTTGTTCGGCGCCGTTGCGTTCGCCCAGCCGTCGGCCTCGGTCGAGACGCTGGCGCGGAAATACGCCGACCGCGACGGTGCGCTGGTCATGCGGCTCGACAGTACGATGGTCGGCCTGGTGAAGTTGCGCGTGGCCGCGCTGCCCGATTCGTTGCGGCGTTCCGCGGCACTGCTGGACAAGGTGAGCGGCATGACCAACATCATGCTGATGACCGGACTGGCGCGCACGCTCGATCCCGCCGCCGATACGACGGCTTTCGTGCGGCTGGAAAGCGATTTCCGCGCCGACCTGGCCGCACTGACGGCCGAACCCGTGCGCAGGCGGCTGTTCCGCGAACGGGAGGCGGGCGTGGAGGTCGCGGGCTATTACTCGGCCGCGCCTTCGGGCGAGGCCGAACTGGTGCTGGTCGTTTCGGGAGGCGGCAACGAGGCGCTGTGCGTGCTCGGCGGCCGTTTCGGCGAGGAGGAGGCCCTGCGTCTGGCGACGATGCAGCGCGAGCAGCTGCTCGGTCGCGGCGGTACGCGATAGGGCCAGACGGGCGACGGAACGGAAAAACCTCGCCGTCTTTTCCGCGTGTCGTGAAAAATCGTTACTTTTGTGCCACTTAATCGTACTTTTGAGATGCAAACCGATTTTCTGGTGATAGGTTCCGGTGCGGCGGGTCTGAGCTTCGCGCTCAAAGCGGCCGAACACGGCCGTGTCACCGTCGTCACCAAAGGCGAATTGGACGAGTGCAACACCAACTATGCGCAGGGCGGTATCTGTTCGGTGACGTATGCCCCCGACACGTTCGAAAAACACATCCGCGATACGCTGGTGTGCGGCGCCGGAAAATGCGATCCGGCCGCCGTGGAGCTGGTGGTGCGCCGTGCTCCCGAGCTGATCCGCGACCTGATCGCATGGGGCACGCGCTTCGACAAGACGCCCGACGGGCGGTTCGAGCTGAACCGCGAGGGGGGCCACTCGGAGCACCGCATCCTGCACTACGAGGACCTGACGGGCGCCGAGATCGAACGTGCGCTGGTGGCTTCGGTGCGGCGTCATCCCAACATCACCCTGCTGGAACGGCACTACGCCGTCGACCTGCTGACGCAGCATCACCTGGGCGAGTTCGTCACGCGCCACACGCGGGGCGTCACCTGCTTCGGCGCCTATGTGCTCGACCTGACGACGAATGCGATCGAAACCGTGCTGGCGAAGTTCACCGTAGTGGCTGCCGGCGGCTGCGGCAACGTCTATTCGACCACGACCAATCCCGTGGTGGCTACCGGCGACGGCATCGCCATGTGCCACCGGGCGAAGGCCATCACGGAGAACATGGAGTACATCCAGTTCCACCCCCACGTCGCTCTACAATCCGGGCGAACGCCCGTCGTTCCTCATCACGGAGGCGATGCGCGGCTTCGGCGCCATCCTGCGCCTGCAAACGGCGAGGAGTTCATGGACAAGTATCATCCGATGAAGTCGCTCGCGCCGCGCGACGTGGTGGCGCGTTCGATCTACCGCGAGATGCAGCTGCACGGCCAGGAGTTCGTCTATCTGGACGTGACGCACAAACCCGCCGACGCGATCCGCAGCCACTTCCCCAATATCTACGAGAAGTGTCTCTCGATCGGTATCGACATCACGAAGGACTGGATTCCCGTCACGCCCGCGGCGCACTACTGCTGCGGCGGGGTGAGAAGGTCTCGACCGACGGCGAGACCTCCATCCGCCGGCTCTATGCGCTGGGCGAAACCTCCTGCACGGGGCTGCACGGCGCCAACCGGCTGGCCTCCAATTCGCTCATCGAGGCGGTGGTCTACGCCGACCAGGCGGCGCGCCATGCCGTGGCGCAGCTGGATCGGGTCACGATCCAGGAGGGTATTCCCGACTGGAATTTCGAGGGAACGGCCACGGCCGAGGAGATGCTGCTCGTGATCCAGTCGAAGCGCGAGTTGCAGCAGATCATGTCCAACTACGTGGGCATCATCCGTTCGAATCTCTACCTCAAACGCGCCATGCGCCGTCTGGAAACGCTCTGGCACGAGACGGAGGAGCTCTACGGCAAGACGACGCCCAACCGCGAGTTGTGCGAACTGCGCAACATGATTACGGTCGCCTACCTTATTATCAAGCAGGGGCGCGAGTTGAAGGAGTCGGTCGGCTGCCACTACAATACGGACTATCCGCCCGAGACGGCGGCCGAGTGAAGCGAGCGGCGGATGCCGGCGCGGTTTCCCGCAAAGACGGGAGCCGGAATAGAAACAGTTGACAATGGAATAGCAGGGAGCAGCGGTTCGCCGCTCCCGACCGTAACGATATGACTTTACAGGAAGAGATCACCCGGCGGCGGACGTTCGCCATCATTTCGCACCCCGACGCCGGCAAGACGACCCTTACCGAGAAAGCTGCTGCTCTTCGGCGGCGCGATCCACGTGGCGGGCGCCGTCAAGAGCAACAAGATCAAGAAGGGCGCGACGTCCGATTTCATGGAGATCGAACGGCAGCGCGGCATCTCGGTGGCCACCTCCGTCATGGGATTCGAGTATAACGGAGTGAAGATCAATATTCTCGATACGCCCGGCCACGAGGATTTCGCCGAGGACACCTACCGCACGCTGACGGCCGTCGATTCGGTCATCATCGTCATCGACGGCGCCAAGGGCGTCGAGCAGCAGACGCGCCGCCTGATGGAGGTGTGCCGGATGCGCAAGACGCCGGTGATGGTCTTCATCAACAAGCTGGACCGCCCGTGCAAGGACCCCTTCGACCTGCTGGACGAGGTGGAGCGCGAGTTGCGCATCAAAGTACGTCCGCTGGCCTTTCCGATCTCCAACGGCCCGACGTTCAAGGGCGTTTACAACATCTATGCGCACGGTCTGTCGCTCTTCACCTCCGACGAGCGGCAGACGGCTACGGCGTCGACCGTCGAAATCCGCGATCTGGCTGCACCGGAGCTCGACGCGCATGTGGGCGAGCGCTATGCCCGCCAGCTGCGCGAGGATTCGGAACTGATCGAGGGCGTCTACGATCCCTTCGACCGCGACGCCTATCTGGCGGGCGATCTGGCGCCGGTCTTCTTCGGTTCGGCGATCAACAATTTCGGCGTGCGCGAGCTGCTCGAATGTTTCATCGACATCGCCCCCTCGCCGCGCCCCTCGCAGACCGAGACGCGGCGCGTGGAGCCGGCCGAGGAGAAGATGACGGGCTTCGTCTTCAAGATCCACGCCAACATGGACCCCAACCACCGCGATCGCATCGCCTTCCTGAAAATCTGCTCCGGCCGCTTCGAGCGCAACCGCAACTACCTGCACGTGCGCAGCGGCAAGCAGCTCAAATTCTCGTCGCCGACGGCCTTCATGGCCGAGAAGAAGTCGGTGATCGACGAGGCCTATCCGGGCGATATCGTGGGTCTGCACGACACGGGAACCTTCAAGATCGGCGACACGTTCACCGAAGGCGAGAAGCTCAAATTCACGGGCATTCCCTCGTTCGCTCCCGAGCAGTTCCGTTATATCGAAAACGCCGATCCGCTGAAATTCAAGCAACTGGCCAAAGGCGTCGATCAACTGATGGACGAAGGCGTGGCACAGCTGTTCACGTCGCAGCTCAACGGCCGCGCATCATCGGTACGGTCGGGGCGCTGCAATTCGAAGTCATCCAGTACCGATTCGAACACGAATACGGCGCCGCCTGCCGCTGGGAGCCGATCTCGATCTACAAGCGTGCTGGATCGACAGCGACAACGCAGGGCAACTGGCCGACTTCAAACGCCGCAAGCACACCAACATGGCTGTGGACAAGCACGGCCGCGACGTCTTCCTCGCCGACACGAGCTACGGGCTGCTTCGCGCAGGAGAACTTCAAGGATATCCGCTTCCACTTCACCTCCGGAGTTTTTAGGACGCAGCCTGATGTGAAAAACCGCCGGAGTCGATACCCGGCGGTTTTTCACATCAGGCTGCCGCACATCAGATCATCGGGACCTCGATGACCAGCAGCCGTGCGTTTTCGGAAGCGCGGATCAGAAAATCGTCGGCGTCCGATATGCCCATGCCGTCACGGGGACCGAGCGGTTCGCCCGCGACCTCGGCCGTACCTTCGATCACGAAACATAGGCCCTTGCCGTGAAGGTTCATGCGATACCGGGCTTCCCGACCGGCGTCGAGGTCGAGCGTATGGGGAACCATGCCGTCTGGTGAATCCATCCCACGTGTTCCCCGCCGCGGCCTTCGGAGCCACGATCAGCCGGAACTCGTTGCGCTTCGCGGGCGCGAGTTCGATCTGGTTGCGGGGCGTACCTCGGCGTCGGGTGATGACCCAGATCTGCAGGAACTTCACCGGCTCGCGCGCTGGCGTTCATTCTCGCTGTGCGTGATGCCCCCGTACCGGCGGCATCACCTGCAATTCGCCCGGCTTGAGGAGCTGCATGTGTTGCCCATGCTGTCGCTGCCTCAAGGCGCCCGGAGAGAACGAGCGAAACGATTTCCATCATTCTCGTGGGGATGCGTTCCGAACCCTCGCCCGGGGCCACGGTATCGTCGTTGAGCACGCGCAGGGCGCCGAAATGAATCCGCCGCGGGATCGTAGTATCCGGCGAAGCTGAAAGTATGGTGGGTCCGGAGCCAGCCGTGATCGGCATACCCGCGGGTCGCGGCTCTGTGAATCGTCTTTTTCATAATTTGCATTCATTCAATAATCATTGAATACAAACGCAAATCATATGCCGGTTATTGCGTCACTCCAACTCCAGGTTGCTCACCCGGTCGGTCGTCGCGAACCCGAAATCGGGATAGACGTAAAGCCCGAAGCGCGGCTCGGTCTCGCCGTGCGTATAGGCCCAGATCGAAGCGTAGTCCTCGGGGTCCTCGCCCATCTTGCCCAGCTGGCGCAGGTAGGCGGCCAGCGACTTGTTCTCGACGATGAAGATTTCGCCCATACTGTCGATGATCGGGCTGTGGCGGCGCGTCCGGTCGTGGTCGAAACGCAGCAGACGCTTGCCCTCGGCCGTGATGCCCACCAGCCGGAAGGTCATGCTCTTGCCGATGGCCGGCAGGTTGAGCACACTGCGGTCGGTGGCCAGGAACGGCAGCCGGTGTTTCTTCATGAAGCGGCGGATGCGCCCGGCCGTGTCGCCCTCGCCGGTCAGCGCCGCATCCAGTTCCGCGGTCTGCTCCTCGGTCATCCGCCCGAAGAGCTTCTCTTTCCTGCTGCTCCTGCATCGAACGGCTGTTGGGCGTGAAAACCGCGCGGTTCTCCTCCGAAGCCCTTGACCGAGAAGGTGTAATAACACACCACGCCCAGCGAATTGAGCACCTGCCTCAGCCGGGTGGTATGCCCGCGGCGCGATGCCGCGACGGTATATACCAGCTGGTTGGTGATGAGCCACCCCGCCGAAAGTATCTTCCGGATGGCCTCCTCCGCTTCGGGGGTCACTTCGAGCGGCGTCTGGAAATGGGTCTGGATGACGAACTGCTTCACGCCGACGGCCGAGGCCTTCTCCCGGAACTCCTTCAGCACCTCCACCAGCTGGTCGTCGATGCGCATCGGCAGATAAGCCGGCAGGCGCGACCCCAGCCGCACGCGCTGCAACTCGGCATATTTTTCACCGTCGGGACGCGCCTGGTTGGCCTTGCGCTTGCGGCAGGCCATGCGGTAGACCGCCTCGAGGATATTGCGCAGCGTTTTGTTCTGGCTCATCAGGGCGTCGCCGCCCGTGATGAGGATATCGCGCAGTTGGGTGTCCTCCTCGAAATAGCCATCAGGCGGCGCAGTTTGTGATCCCAGCTCTCCTTGGGGCGCAGGGTCTCGAATTCGAAATTGAGGCCGTTCGCTCTGGAAGTCGTACATCCGCTGGCACGAGGCGCACAGCCCGCCGCAGGCACGCCCCATCGTATCGGGGATCAGGATCGCCACTCCGGATAACGGCGGTGGATGTTGTGTCCGTCGGGCAGCAGCCACCCGGCCGCATTGGGTCGTCCGGCCTCGACGACGTCCTCCTTCTCCCAGGCGCGGATATTCCCGTAGGTCTCGACCAGCTGCGGCGAATAAAGAATGTAACTGCGGATGGCGGCATCGTCGTAGCCGCCGCCCGTCACGTCGAGCAGCGAGAGGTAATAGGGCGTGGCGAAGGGGCATTCCCTTTCTTGCGGGCCTTCGAAAGCAGATACATCGTCTCCGACGAGAGCGAGCCTGCCAGAAAGCGGTTCAGTTCCGAGGGGCTTTTCACGGCCATCGCCAGCTGGAAGCGGAAATCGCCCCACCAGGCGGCCACCTGCCGGTATTTTTCGTCGTAAGTCATCCCCTCGGCGAACCGGTAGCGCGACGGGGTCTTTCGACTTGCGGTTTTCGATCTTCTGGATCAGCAGGTGGAGCATCCGTTCGCGGTTGTCGGCGCGGATGGCCCGCACCGCCTCGTCCAGCCCCGAAGGCCAGCGTTCGGTGCGGCTGCGCACGCGCTGCGGCGAGGGCAGCGGAATTTCCGCCCCGTCGAGCAGGCGGAACAGATGGTACAGATCGACGAACAGGTCGGAAGGCATTTCGGGGTTTTCGAGCCTTCCGGTAAGAAACTGCCACAGCAGCGTGAGGGTCCTGACTTCCAGCTGCCGGTCGGTGGATAATTCGCGGACGCTGCGTCCGTCGTAGTCGATCAACAGTCGAATCTGCTCCGCCGCTTCGCCTTCCGCCGCCCGGTGTGCGTCCACGAACTCCCGGAGGCCCATGCGAAACCGTTCGCCGTCGCCGCTGGCGTCGGCAAGGGCCGCAAAGGCCGGGAAACCCTGACGATAAAAAGCAGTCCGAGCTGGGAAAGGGTCAGTGCAAGCATTTTCTTTTTTGTTTCATAAGCATTGTCTTTTTAGAAATGGAACCATTCAAAAACAGGCCGGCAAGCGAGGGATATTCCGGCCTTCGGGTTATATGCGGGGGCAACAATATAGTAAAAAATTTTTAAGATCACAAGAACCCTCCCTGTAAATTTCCCTGAACTTTCGGCCGAAAAATCCGTCAAAATTTTCAAAAACACGCCCTTGAAGGCCTCTTCACCGGGTAAAAACGAAAGGTTTCGTTATATAACTTGCGAAAGTTTCGTTTTTTTTATTATTTTTGGTCCGACACAACATTTGCCACCCCCAAAACCACCGAAAAATGAAAAGACTGCTGTTGCTCGCACTCTTCGCCGCCACGGCGGCCTCGGCGAAAGCCCCCGCCGAACGCTGGCTCGATCCCGAATGCTTCCGAAGTCGGCCGCGCGCCGATGCGCACGAGTTTTCATCGCCTTCCCCACGGCCGCCGAGGCCATTCCCGAGAACGACTACACCCGCTCGCCTTTCTACCGCACGCTCAACCGCGAATGGGCCTTTCTGCGCGCGGAACGTCCGGGTGCGGAGCCAGAAGGAGTTTTTCCGCACCGGCACGACGACTCGTCGTGGGGCGTGATGCCCGTGCCGGGAATCTGGGAGTTGAACGGCTGCGGCGACCCGGTCTACACGAACAAACCCCTACCCGTGGCACAAGTTCTTCGAGGTGAAACCTCCGCTGATTCCCCATGAGCAGAATTACACGGGTCTCTACCGCCGCACCGTCCGTATTCCCGCCGATTGGAAAGGCCGCGACGCATTCATCCACATCGGCTCGGCGACCTCGAACGTGACGCTCTGGGTCAACGGCCGTGAAGTGGGTTACAGCGAGGACAGCAAGCTCGAAGCCGAATTCGACGTCACCCGCTACATCACGCCGGGCCGCGACAACCTGATCGTGCTGCGCATCAACCGCTGGTGCGACGGTTCGTACCTCGAAGACCAGGACTTCTGGCGTCTTTCGGGCATCGGCCGCGACTGCTACCTCTATACCCGAGACAAACGCCGTCTGGCCGACGTGCGGCTGACGCCCGACCTCGTGAACGACTACCGCGACGGGACGCTGCGTGCCGAAGTGACCGCGACGCCGGGTGTCGGCAGCGTACGGCTGACGCTCCGCGACGACGAGGGCCGCACGCTCGACACCCGCACGCTCCGTCCCCCGCCGCAACGGAGTCTAAACGCTGTTCGAGGTCGCCGCCCCGAAGCAGTGGAGCGCCGAGGCCCCGAACCTCTACACGCTCACGGCCGAGGCTCTCGCCGCCGACGGTTCGGTGACCGAAGCCGCAGCTTTCCGCGTGGGGTTCCGCAAGGTCGAGATCCGCGGCGGACAGCTGCTCGTAAACGGCAAGCCGATCCTCATCAAAGGCGTCAACCGGCACGAAATGGAGCCGAACACGGGTTATTATGTCACACGCGGGGAGATGGTGCGCGACATCCGCGAGATGAAGCGCCTCAACATAAATGCCGTGCGCACGTGCCACTACCCCGACACGCCGCTGTGGTACGACCTCTGCGACAAGTACGGTCTCTACGTCGTGGACGAAGCCAACGTCGAGTCGCACGGCTACCACTACCGCGACAAGTCGAAAAATCTGGCCGGCAACCCCTCCTTCGCCGCCGCACACCTCGACCGTAACCGCCGCATGGTGCTGCGCGACTACAACCACCCCTCGATCATCGTATGGAGCACGGGAAACGAGGCCGGAAACGGCCCCAACTTCGAACGCTGCTACGACTGGATCAAGGCCTTCGACCCGTCGCGCCCCGTGCAATACGAGCAGGCCTCTTACCACGGAGGACTACAACACCGACATCGTCTGCCCGATGTATTGGAGCTACGAGCAATGCGAGAAATACCTCGCCGAGATCCCGAGAAACCGCTTATCCAGTGCGAATACGCCCACGCCATGGGCAATTCGCTGGGCGGATTCAAGGAGTATTGGGACATGATACGCCGCGAACCGAAATATCAGGGCGGATTCATCTGGGACTTCGCCGACCAGGCCCTCGCATGGCGCAACCCCGAAGGGAGGCTGACCTACCGCTACGGCGGCGACTACAACGCCGCGGACGCTTCGACAGCACCTTCTGCTGCAACGGCGTACTGGCCGCCGACCGCACGTGGCATCCCCACGCCTACGAAGTGAAGCACCAGCACCGGCCGATCCACACCACGGCCCGCGATTTGGAAAAAGGCATCGTGAACGTCTATAACGAAAACTTCTTTACCGACCTTTCGCCCTACCGCCTTCTCTGGGAGATCACCTCCGACGGACGGCCCGTGTTGAGCGGCGCGGTCGAACGCCTCGACGTGGCTCCGCAGGCCACCGCCGCCGTGACGCTGGGCTACAAACCCGAACAGGTCGAAGCCTTGGGCGGGGAGGTGCTGCTCACGGTGCGCTACCAGTTCCGCGAACGGCAGGGACTGCTCGACGCGCTTTATGAAGTAGCCGCCGACCAGCTCGCTGCGCGGCGACGACCCCGCGGCCCGCTTCGCCGCGACCGCTCCCGCCGGGACGCTCCGCATGGCCGACAAAACCGTTTCGGGCGAGGGATTCTCGGTTACGTTCGACCCGAAGAGCGGGCTTCATCCGCTCCCTACCGCCTGCGCAACGTCGAGGCTGCTGGCAGGCCCCTTGCGTCCCAGCTTCTACCGCGCGGCCACGGACAACGACCTCGGCGTGCGCCAGACCGGAAAATATCCCGACAGCCGGATGTGGGCTGGGGCCGAACCGGAGCTCGTCAACTTCACCCTTACGTCCGGAGACGGCGGGGCGAAAGCCGTCGCAGACTACACGATCCCCGCCGTCGGCGCCCAACTCCGCCTCACCTACACCGTTGCGGCCGACGGCTCGGTGCGCATCAGCGAAACGATGACCGCCGACCCGGCACGCAAGGACGTGGCCGAACTGATGCGTTTCGGCATGGCTTTCGAGACCCCGGGGATGTTCGACGCTGTGGAGTACTATGGCCGGGGGCCGATGGAGAACTACGCCGACCGGTCGAGTGCAGCCTTCGTAGGCCGCTACGCACAGCGTGTCGCAGACCAGTTCCACCCCAAATACGCCAGTCCGCAGGAGTCGGGGAACGCGGAGCGGACTGCGCTGGTGGCGGCTGACCGACGACTCGGGCCTGGGCGTGGGGATCTGCTCCGACCGCCACTTCGGCATCGGCCATCCCGTTTGCCATCCCGCAGCTCGACAACGGCTCGCCGGAATATGTCCGCCACCCGGGCGACCTCGTGCCCGACGGCCGCACGCACGTCAATATCGAAAGCGTCCAGTCCGGACTGGGATGCGTCAACAGCTGGGGACGGCTCCCCCGTCCCGAATACCTGCTGCCCTACGGCGACTACTCGTTCAACTTCCTGCTGCGGCCCGTCGCCGGAGGACGATAGCCGACGGACAACCAACGCAAAAAGCCGCAACCTTTTTAGGTTGCGGCTTTTGCGTTTACATATAACGAATAAGTCCCAAAGCATAAACTCCGGGACCTGCCAATACACCGCCGTTACTATTTTTACCGTTTCGTTTTAAGATATGCTTCGTGAAGACAGTAATATTTCATCGCAATTATATAGTATTTTGACCCTAAACACACAGTGTAGATAAATCTAAATAAGTCAAAGATTTTCACCATCTTGCACTATATTAAATAGTGAAAAAAAATATGCAAAATCACGGTTTAATCTACTTCATGCACCGCTTCCCCGATGATCTTACATGCTTAAAACATTTGGAGAAACGACGTTGGCCCGATGGAAACACAGTTTGCCCACATTGCGGACATCAAAAAAAAAGATTTACCGCTCTAAGGATGGTAAAACGTTCAAATGCAGTTCTTGCAGTAAACGATTCAATGCCAAAACTGGGACCTTGTGAAAATAGCAACATTCCATTGCAAAAATGGTATATTAACAACTATTCCTCCAAAAAAAAAGGAATTAGCTCCGTAGAACTTAATAAATCGGCATATTCCAAAATATGTCACTCGTCATAGCAAATGCTGCATCACAGCGTCGATTTAGCTGTTCTCAAACGCACCTAAATATATCTGGGTGGTCTTTTAGACTGTGATGCCCCCAACGCTTCCGATATGATGCCGATATTTACACCCGATTTCTTCAGCACGGTTGCGAAACTATGCCTTGCGACGTAAGTCGTCACCTCTTCCGAAATATTCAATCTGCGGGCTAATTGGCGCAATTCGGCATTGACTTGATGGCAGACTTTATGCACCCGATTCCGTTTCTGCATCGGCATCGTATGCCTGCGCGAATCAAGTATCGGAAACAGATAGCCCGACCGTTCGCAGGCTTCGGCATAGCTGTCTACAATCCGCATCGCCCTTTCCGACAGCGGAACATGGATTGCCCCGTGCGTTTTCTGACGATTGTACGACAATCGCCCGTCCACGATATTATCGGGTGTCAGATTCGCCACATCGACGAACGAAATTCCCCCGCACAAATAAGAGAATGTAAAAACGCTTTGTGCCAATCGGCAAGAATCGCTCTCGCCGAGCAATCCGCATCGACGATTTTCATTACATCCGTCTTGCTCAACGCCCGTTTCGGGGTGCGGGTGTTGAATCGGCTAATCTTATAGTCGGTGAACGGGTTCTTCTCGCGGGCAACGGCTTTCAACAATCGCCCGATTGAACACGGCCCGCAGAGTACGCATCTGAAAACTCATCGACGTATCTTTATTTCCCCGCGCCCGCATCCACTCCTCGAATTTTTCCAGATAATCGGCGTCGATGCGGCTGAACGTGAAATGAAGCGGTTTGTCCCGATTAAAGGATTTCAGTACGTTGTAGGAGTTCAGATAGGCATAGGCATTGCCGGCACTCCCCCGTTCTTTCAACTCGGCGATAATCGCTTTGTAGACCTCCTCGACGGTCTGCGCCTTGATGCGCTCCTTTTGTTCGGCTACAATCGTCTGCGGGGTAAATTCTTCCTCGTTGATTTCTTTCGTCAGAATCTTGCCGTTGTATTCGGTTTCGTATTTCAGTACGATTTGACGAATCAACTGCCGATTCGGACAGTTGGGTTTTGGGTTGGTTGGTGTCGAAATTCCAGAATTTAGGATCGACCGACACGCCCAGACTTTTCATCGTGCGGCGGCCCTCTTTGGAAATGCGGAGCATCAGCGGGGATTCTCCGTTTGCAAGCACCTTGTACTTGTAACAAATGACGGAACCGGATGTTTTCATCGGATTCGGTTGACTTCTTGGTTGACTATTTCGCGTCAACCGTGGCGTCAACCGCCCATTTTCGGCAGGTGCGGATAAAAAGAAAAGCACCGATAACTGTTGAATTATCAGTGCTTTTCGGTTAGTCGGGGTGACTGGATTCGAACCAGCGACCACACGCCCCCCAGAATTAAATTTTTACTTTTTTCCAATAAATTTAACAAACTACATTCCAGCGGATTTTACACTTTCAAAGAGTTGCAGTTTGCCATTATCGGGAGTTGTTGCGATTTCGCGTGTTCCACCTGTGTTCCACGCATCGTTCACTACCCGATCAAAATTGAAAAAGTGAATCCCCCGACATCCGAAAATGCCGGGGATTATTCATTCGGACAACCGACCCAAAATTTCTATTTCAGATCACGGGCCTTGATGCGCACGACCTTTTCCGTCGCGCACGACAACCAGTTCGCCGTCCTCCTTCGTCTTTTCAATCAGAACGCTTACGGGCGAGCACAAAAATACCTGCGTTGATTTTTTCTTTTGCATTTGTTTGATTTCAATCTCGCTCATTGTATATTTGTAATTAGTTAATTAAATTTGAATAGTTAAGACATCAGAGTATGGAATAAGTCCGATCTCTCATTGGTTTTCTAAACCGGGAATTATGTTCTGACCCCATACTCTTTACATCAGAATCCGGATAGTTCGTAAGGTGTCTGAGCCCGTATTCGCAATGAAGGACCAAGATGTAAGCGATGTCGTTAAAACCAAAAAATGAACGGCCATGAGGTACATTGGAATCGACGTGAGCAAGGCTACATTCGTGGTAGCTTACTCCTCCGACAAAGGCGGGGAGATCCGTACTTTTAACAACACGACCGCTGGTATCAGACAGTTTATCGGGACTCTCCCCAAAGACGGCAGTATCCACTGTGTTATGGAGGCGACAGGGAATTACAGCGCCTTGCTGCTGTATATGCTCAATGTCGCCGGAATTACTGTCAGCATGGAGAATCCGCTGAAGGTAAAGAACTTCGCCAAAGCCTTGCTCTCTACGGTCAAGACCGATAAGAGCGATGCACGACTCATTACCTTGTACGGAGAGAAGATGAACCCGCGTCCTTTCAAGGTACAGGGAGAGGCCATCCTGCGGCTCCGACAGAAAAGAACCGTCATTCGCCAACTTACTAAGCAGATTACCGCCATGTCGAACCTTCGTGGCTCTCTTGCATGTCTGCCTGTCCCGGACAAAGGTGCAACTCATACCGTAGACGAAACTATCAAGTTCCTTGAAAAGAAGCGTGACAGGCTCCAGGCGGAACTCACGGATCTTGTCGAAGTGGAGTTCAGCCGACAACTCGCGCTGCTGACGACCATCAAAGGGATAGGCATAACGCTTGCCACGGCGCTCATCATCACTACTGGAGGCTTTACCTACTTCCAAAATGCCAAGCAGGTGTCCCGGTATCTCGGAATTTGTCCCACTTACGAACAGTCCGGAACTTCGGTAAACATCAAAGGGCATATCAACCGAAACGGAGACGCATACACTTTAGAGGACTTCTCTATATCGCCGCTTGGCCTGCCAGTAGGTTCAATGCCCAATGCAAAGAGACCTATACGAGGCTCAGGCAAAACGGAAAATCGGGAAAACTCGCTATGATCGCTGTCGCAAACAAGCTCATCAGGCAGGCTTTTGCTGTTGTCGCGCACGATAAAGAGTATATCGACGGATTCGTCTCCAACAGACCTTAGTAGGAACCATTCTCCGATATTATTACTCTTTTTCCGCATTTTTTAATATAGTTCGTAATTCGTAATCAGTTTATAGGATAACGCGTCTTCAACATGAATTGTTATGTTTTTCTCACCCGACGCAACTATTTTAATCTCTTCGTCTGCCGAGCTGTGTTGTCGTAGATTGTCCAGAAATCACAAATCGGGGGTATAGAGGGGTCGTTAAATTCTTGATGCCGTTCGCATAACGCCGCCGAATCACATCCGACGGAATATTGTGCCCGCCCTCGCTTACTCGTGTTGCAACACGCTCGATAGCCTGTTCGGGTGTCGGCAACCAAAAAGAAGAGCAACGACACAAAAATAGCCTTTTCGCCTGCGCCCGCTCCACGAATTTCACATAGGAGCGGGTCGCCAACGTCGTTTCAAACGCAAAATCCTCGCCTTCGGACAAAAGATCATCCATTCGTTGCAGCATCAACCGTCCTGCCTCGATCGCCACGCTTTCGGGATTGAACGGCGACAGCCCTTTTGCTATTTCGTCGGCATTGACGAACTCCCGGCATCCCAACATTTCGGGCAACACAGTATAGGATGCAGTCGTTTTCCCTGCACCGTTGCAACCCGCTATGATATAGAGTTTCGGCATACTTTGTAACAAAGGTACGCACAAGCCGCGCACAAAAGCAAATTTTATTTGCGTTTTGTCGGGGCGGAGTACCTTCGACAAAGTCAAAGGTAACTATTTCAGCCGATTTACGGCCAAATACCAATCTATAAAAATCACATTATACCGAGCAGCGACATTAAAAATCCGGATTTTTCCCATATAATTTATTTATCCACATAGCAAATAATCGGTCTGTTACAGAAAAGACCTTGTTAATCTCGGTGATAAGATCCTTTTCGAGCAATTTCTTTGCGGCCGACTGTACTGAGCTGGCTGAAGTAAGATTGTGCCGTTTGATGAAATCGGCAGATGTAATACGCTCGGCTTCGCCCTCCTTAGCGATGGCATAAAGCAACTCCTTCTGCTTTTCAGGAACGTTCGACAAAATCTCCCGGAAAATCGTATCGTTCGAAGCAATCATATTATCGATGGCAGCCCGGATCGTCTCCAACGTACATTCGTCGCCTTCGGGCGTATCGGCAAACGATTCGTTGAAGGTCTTTTGGATATAGTAGGTGTGCCCCTGAAAAAGTGCATAAACCTTTTCCACATCGACGGCGGCTATCGAACGGTTGCGCCGCTCGAAATGCCCGACGATAAACGGAATGTAAATCTCCGCAGGAATGGCTTTCAGCTCCAACATGTCGGCACTATGGTAGAACGGCCGGGCGGCTGATGCAAACATCTCCTGCATCATGTGGCGTTCGCTCCCGGCAAAGATAAAATGGCTGTTCTCCAACCTTTGGATGTGAGTCCGTAACAAAGCCTCTATATTCTTCTCCGGATATTTGGCAATTTGCTGGAACTCGTCAATCGCTACTATGCAAGGCTTGTCCGCATGAGCCAAATATTGGAAAATCTCATCGAGTGTATATTCGGGTCGCTCGATATCTCCCAACTCGACATTGAAAGAGGGAAGATTGGTGATGGGGTCGAACCCGAATTTCCCGCTGATGGACTTAATCGTCTGAATGAAAAGAGTCGCCATTTTACGACTGCGAGGCAGGAGTGTTTCGTAAATCTCCCGACCGAGCAGATAGGTAAATTCGCGGAGGCTTGACGTATGCAGAATATCGATGAAAAAAGTATAGTACTCCTTACCGATTTCCGGCTTGTCGTAACAGAACTGAATCAGCCCTGTTTTACCCATACGGCGCGGTGAAATGACAACCAAATTATTGCCGTTGGTAACCGACTTGACAAGCCGGGCTGATTCGCTTACCCGATCGCAAAAATACTCCGGAGCGATCTTTCCGGTTACGATGAATGGATTTATAATCTTCGCCATAGGAATATCATTTTTACAAAAATAATTATTTTATTCAAATTATGCAAATCGAATAATTATTTAGGTAAACTAATTGTACCATTCCATTCCGCGAACACAAGACCGATGCCGAGTAAATTGAGCAGTGAATAAAATATCAAAATATCGAGATTTTTTGCAAAATCTCGATATTTTTATCTATACAAATGCGAATTCATAATTTGTATCAAGTCATAAAAAATATACTGATTGTCAAATGATCCATAATTAAAACCAAAAAATATTTGCAATCGCTTCATCGACATATTATTTTTGCCCCGTCTACGACAGATGGGCAATTTAGTAATCGCATCATACTCTGCAATTCTCGGGTAGGCGGTTAGTGCTTCGGCCGGATCTATCGAATCCAGCTTTGACAGTATCTTCATTCGCTTGTCGTATGACATTTCGATAACTATCAGCGAATCAAGAAGAAAAACTGTGCAAAGCTATGGCTTATTCCATCCGGTTTCCCCGTCGTCACGACAAGGCCGACCGCAGCGGTCGTTACGCGGTCAGGCTGTGTATCACCAAAAACAAGCGGCGCAAATACATCGCGCTCGATCTCTACGCCGATCCCGCATATTGGGACGAGGCCAGCGAGCAATTCATCATCCTGCGCAACCTGAAAGGAGCCGAGCAGAAGGCCGAGAATAAACAACGCGAAGCCGACAATGCGCTGCTGGCGAAATACAAGGTTCGCGCCCGCGAGATCGTCGAACGTTTCGAGATCGAAGGCATCGACTGGACGCTGAACCAGTTCGAGGACACCTTTCTGAATACCTCCAAACAGGGCAAGTTCAACGCCTATTTCACCGACCGTATCGCGGAACTGCACGCAACGGGACATATCGGCAATTCCCAAACCTATAAGCAGACGCAGGACATGTTGAAAAGCTATGACCGGAAGCTGGATCAACGGCTCTTTTCCGACATCGACCTGCGTTATGTCCGGGGATTCGATATGTTTCTTCAAAAGCGGGGCTGTTGCGGCAACACGCGTAAATTCTATTTCAAGGCGTTACGGGCCATTCTGAACCGGGCCAATGCGGAGGGCGTCGGCTCGGCGGCGACTTACCCGTTCGGACGGGGCGGGTTCGAAGTCTCCAAACTCGAAGAGGCGACCGCCAAACGCTACCTGCCTGCCGCCGAGTTGTCGAAAATCAAAAGCACCACGGCCAGTAATCCGCAATGTGAATACGCCCGCAAGCTGTTTCTTTTCTCCTACTATTGTTACGGCATTTCGTTCATCGACATGGCGATGCTCACGGCCGCCCATATCAAACAGATGGAGGACGGTGATTATATCGTCTACAAGCGGCAGAAGATCAAGCGGCAGAAAGGTGTCAAACCTATTTCGATTAAGATCACGCCCGCGATCCGGCAACTGATCGGGAGCCTGCAAGCGGGCTCACCGACCGTGGACGATTTCCTGCTGCCGATCGTCACCCGCTCCGGCTATACGGGCGAGCGGCTCTACATGCACATTCGAACCCGTTACAGCAAGTACCAGAAATACCTGCGTCTGCTCGCCGAGGAGCTCGGAATTGATTTCCACCTGACGAGCTACGTCTCCCGCCATACGGCGGCCATGACCTTGCAGCGCAACCACATCCCGCGCGAGGTGATTTCACAGATGCTCGGCCATGCCGATCTGGAAACCACGAACATATACCTCGACAGCTTCGACAACGAAGTGATCAACGAGGCGGCGAAAGTTCTCTAACGGCCATCACGGTTTAATTCTGCTCGCCTTTTTACGCTATTAGCACAAATATACGATTTAAAATCAACCGAATATGTATTTTTTCCAATCATCGCCTGTCAGTTATAAAAGGTTCATCAAACGGTTCCCCACCGAAAATAGTCTTATAAAACTGTACGCCAAGACTTGTGTTGATTTTGATATTGAATCAAAGCCCAAAAAACGACGATGCCCGCATTGCGGCAGCTGCCAAAACGGCCCTTTCAGAAAGAATAATGAAAAATTACGCTTATGTAAAAGATGCGAAAGGACTTTCTCTATATTCAGAAATAGCATCTTCGACAAATCCAAGGCCGATTTCCGAATTTGGATGTATATAGGCTATTGTATGTTCTACTACCACCACGTCTATTTTAATGTGGACAAAATTTCTCGAACACAAATAATCCGAGAAACTCATGCACCCTCAAACGCTACGATCTATCATATATATACGATGTCCTGTACAAATTATTCAAGAGCCAAAACAAGGTCGATATGCTACTAATATTCAACATATTCCTGCCATTTATGAAGATTTTCCACAACATGAACCCATATAGGAAAAAAGAATATTAGATAATCCTCTGTTTAACAGCGGATTATTTCTATTAAGAGCTATTAAATAGTTCGGCTGGTAAATTAGGTTGTAAACTTTTAAATTATTTACAAGAATATGAATAACATTACCGACGACACTCCGATCGCCATGCTGACGGTGGGACAATTGAAAGAGATCTTATCAATCGACAAAATTATGGGACATCTAACTCCGAGCCGCGCTCCGGACAAAGAGGTGCTGACAGCCGCCGACGTTGCCCGGCTTACAGGGTACAGTATCTCTACGGTCTATAAGCTCACAAGTGAACGAAAGATACCGTTCCACAAACCAGAGCATAAAGGCCGCAAACTTTACTTTAACCGTGAGGAGATTCTCGACTGGTTGCAGAGCGAATCACACCCGACGATCGAACAGGAAAACATCCAGAGAATAAACCAATTAAAAAAGCATTAACCATGAAAACTGAAACAACAACGACCAAGCCCGCATTCGACCCGGAGGTTCCGCCCCGTGAAGGATTCATCTTCTACCGTACCTTTTATGAAGCGTTGGCCTCGATGAAGAACAGGGCAAGATTACACCTCTATGATGTGATTATGAGATACGCCCTCTATGGCGAGGAACCGACGGATCTCAACGGGGAGCAGATGCGAACCTTCATACTGATCCGTCCCCAGCTGGATGCCAACGAACGGAAACGGCAAGCAAAGTACAAGAAGAAGGCAATCAAAAAGAATAACGGCGAAGAACTCAACGAATTTTTCACAAAAACTGAAGATGAAGAAAATGACAATTTGCAAATAATCAACGATATACAATATAAATAGGTCGCCCCTAAAAGATAATTCTAACATGAAAGAAAACGAATATGATAATGGGTATACGGAAAGACAAACAGTCGGTTCGAATCCCCCGGAACTCTCTCCGATCTGGGTTTCCGTGTTCGAGAACTACTTCGCGACAGAACCACACGGCTATGTTGACCTGATAAAGTGGTGTAAGACTGCCAAATTCAAGGAGCAGGTTATCGCGTTCCGCACGACCTCCAACGAGAAGGTTCGCCAACGGATTAAACGCAACCTGCCGTGCATCACCCCCAGCGGAATATTCAAGACTCGGAGCCGTGACGGGCTGGTTCAGCACACCGGGTTCATATGCATCGACATCGACCACAAGGACAACGGCGTATTCGGACCGGAGTGGTTCGAGAAGAAGAGACTCGTCGCCAAGACCTTCGACAGCTTGTTGTGTGCAAGTATGTCGATCAGCGGGAATGGCTTGTACCTGATTTTCCGCATCGCTCACCCGGACATGCACCTGGCACAATTCGACGCTCTGGTTCGGGAGATCTACGAGAAAACGGGGCTCGTCGCCGACCAAGGGTGTTGCGATGTCTGCCGCTTGCGGGGAGCCAGTTACGATGCCTACCCATACATCAATCCGCACGCGAAGCCCTATCGGGGCGTGCTGAAAGAAAGAACCCCAAGGGCCAAAGTCCGACGGCCCGGGAAAAGAAGCTGCTCGATGAAAAGGTCTATAAATTAATCAAGAAAATCCGTGAAGAGAAGAAGGATATCACCGACGACTATCACGACTGGTATTGCATCGGATGCGCCTTGGCACACGAATACGGCAAGGAGGAGGGGCTGCGGCTATTTCATCTGGTCAGCATGCACTCCAAGAAGTATTACCCGACCGACTGCGACGAGCAGTTCGCCAAATGTCTGCGGAGCCGGAAAATCGGGATCGAGACCTTCCTATGGATTTGCAAGAAACACGGGTGACGTTCAAGTAGCCCACCGTCCCGCACGCCGAGCCGGAACCTTTTCGAGGGGTTTCGGCTTTTTTTTTATGATGGCCTCGGAACGTAGAGAATCCCGAAGCCGATTCCACCGAAATTTATACGGCGATACCCCATCGAGTGTTGTTCGAGCGAAAATAATTTCTAACTTTGTCACTGCCGATGTCCGCAAGGACTGCGGCGGACATACTGGAAGTGTTTTTCGCACGCCTTTCAAAAAAATGTGGCAATTTTCAATAGCAAAGGGCAACGGCAACAGCACTCATTCTTGTTTAGATCATGGCAGGGGCGCATTCTGTGTGCCCGTTACCCCATATCTATCAAGTGTGGGGTATCGTATCGTTTATTTTGCTATGGGTTCGCCACACAACCTTTCTTTGAGATGAACGAAAACTGACTCCACACTTTCTTTTTACTACCAACCCAGCCATAAAAGCAGGAGCCGGATGGCAACATAAAAAAAGCTTTGTTGCTATGACCTATTACAGACACCTTACAGGCATTCTTGGATAATCACATCCAATCCTCGGAAAGCTCGGCCGCAGTTCGATTCCAACGATTTTATTACAGCATTCAGGCTGAGCAATATTACATGT
>VOFK01002184.1_pt1 | contig 23755 bp, 38 predicted proteins | sample 5384121 | NCBI WGS metagenome assembly VOFK01 (sample SAMN12384730, study PRJNA508395) | human gut metagenome | isolation source: healthy gut J | host: Homo sapiens | reverse complement strand
CTGACAACCACTGCATCTGAAATCAATCATATACGAATTGCTTTGGTTTCTGCAGGAGATACAAATGTGTGAAATATTCAGAACATGGGTACGTATTTGGAACGAATGGGCGGATGAAACGGTGACCTTTAGGGACATATCTATGAAAAGCTGCAATGGCGTTCATGAAAAGCGACTACGACGGTGGATTCATCGACCAGATCAGCGAAGTGGTGGAAACAATCAAACATAATCCGGATTCACGCCGTATCATTGCTTAGTGCTTGGAATGTGGCTGATTTAAAGAATATGAATCTTCCTCCCTTTTCTTCCGGTTTTATGGCAGACGGTCGGCTGAGCCTCGCAACTTTATCAGCAGCGCGGACATATTCTCGGAGTTCCGTTCAACATCGCAGCATACGCGCTCCTGTTGCAAAATGATGGCGCAAGTAACAGGACTGAAACCGGGAGACTTCATTCATACACTCGGTGATGCCATATCTACCTGAACCATCTGGAACAGGTTAAATTACAGCTCAGCCGCGAACCACGCGCATTGCCTCAAATGAAGATTAATCCGGATGTGAAGAGTATTTACGACTTTAAGTTCGAAGACTTCGAACTGGTGAATTACGACCCGCATCCACATATTGCCGGAATAGTAGCGGTATAAAAAAGACATGAGTAAAGTATCAATCATCGCCGCCGTAGACCGTCGAATGGCTATCGGCTTTCAGAATAAACTGCTTTTCTGGTTGCCCAACGACTTGAAACGTTTCAAAGCATTGACCACCGGAAACACAATTATCATGGGAAGAAAAACCTTTGAATCGCTCCCGAAAGGGGCGCTGCCCAACCGCAGGAATATTGTGTTATCCTCCCGACCGGAAACAGTATGTCCCGGCGCAGAAGTCTTTCCATCACTGGAAGCAGCCTTGCAAAGTTGCAAGGAAGACGAGCATATATATATATCATCGGAGGCGCAAGCGTTTATAGACAGGCACTTCCCCTTTGCCGATGAGCTTTTGCCTGACGGAAATAAATGACCTTGCTCCCAAAGCTGATGCCTTCTTCCCGGAAAGTATCTCCCGCTCAATGGCACGAAAAAAGCAGAGAGGCTCATCCTGTGGATGAGAAACATCTCTGCCCGTATGCTTTTGTAGATTACGTGAAACAGTAAGTCTGTTATTTAATACAATTAATCTGCATCTTCTATGTCGACCATAATGGGCATCTGCCGCTTTATGGCTTCATGGAAGGAGATCAATGTTTCAGTACGCGCCAACCCCAGAGGCTGCAACTTATCATGGATGATACTCAGCAAGTGGTGATTGTTCTTCGCGTAAATCTTGATAAACATATCATATTTACCTGTAGTGAAATGACATTCGACTACTTCCGGAATTGCTTCCAAAAGCTCTTGTTACCGAATCAAAGGATTCCGGATCTTTCAGATATATACCGATATAAGCACAAGTTTCATATCCTATCTTCTCAGGATCGATGACATATTCCGACCCTTTCAATATTCCCAGATTAGTCAACTTCTGAATGCGCTGGTGGATAGCCGCCCCGGAAACGTTACATGCTCTGGCTACTTCCAGAAAAGGAATACGCGCGTTCCCTGCTATTAATTTTCAGAATTTGCTCATCTAAAGCATCTAATTGATGATGTCCCATTTTTTTGAATCAAATTGTTTTAATCAATGAATCTTTCATGCAAAGTTAGCTATTTTTCGGCAACAAATACTATGATTTATTACTTTTATTTGCAAATATCGAATAAGTCAACAATAGTTCGTACCTTTGTGAAAACATAAATATACTATTTATATGAAACAAATTTGCAGTATTCTTCTTTTTTTCCTGGCATCAGCAGGAAGTTATGCGCAAAACTTTGCAGATTATTTTCAGGATAAAACGCTGAGGGTGGACTACATTTTTCACCGGGGAAACAATAAACAGCAAGCCATCTATCTGGATGAGTTATCACAACTTCCTTCCTGGGCAGGGGCGTCAACATCATCTTTCGGAACTTCCACTGGAAGGTAACGGACAAATATTTGTAAAGATCTTGCCAGTAAAACAATGTATTACCAAACTTCATTTCTTCTTTATTTCAAGAATGGCTGTCAACAGACGAAGCCAAAGAAACAGCCAAAAGGATTTGAGAATACCTTTCTTCTTCCCTTATCCCAAACAGCCTGTGGAAGTAGAAAGTTACTTTGTATTTCCTCCACGAAAGAAACAATGGCTACTTTACAAACATATCGTGCGCCCGATGACATATTGATTCATAAACGGGGAGTATCACATATTACTCCACATCGGTATATGCTACAAAGTGGCAATGAAAAAAGACTGCATAGATGTTGCTATCCTGGCAGAGGGATATACAGAAAAGAAATGGATATATTCTATCAGGATGCACAACGTACCTGCGAAAGTTTATTTTCTTACGAGCCGTTCCGCTCCATGAAGAGTAAATTTAATATTGTTGCCGTAGCCAGTCCTTCTACAGACAGCGGTGTCAGTGTTCCTCGCGAAAACTGTGGAAAGAAACGGCGGTTCATTCTCATTTCGATACCTTTTTATTCAGGATCGCTATCTGACTACCAGCCGGGTAAAGTCTATCCACAATGCATTGGCAGGCATCCCCCTACGAACATATCATTATCCTCGCTAACACAGATGTATATGGCGGAGGAGGAATATACAATTCTTATACGCTGACCACGGCTCATCACCCTATGTTCAAACCGGTGGTAGTACACGAATTCGGACACAGTTTCGGAGGATTAGCCGACGAATATTTTATGATAATAATGATGTGATGACAGATACTTATCCGCTGGATGTCGAACCGTGGGAACAGAATATTTTTCAACACGGGTGAACTTCGCTTCCAAATGGAAAGATATGCTTCCGTCAGGTGCTCCGATCCCTACCCCTATTGCTGAAAAAAGAAGAAATATCCGGTGGGAGTATATGAAGGAGGCGGCTATTCAGCCAAAGGTATTTATCGCCCTGCCTACGACTGTCGCATGAAAACAAACGAATATCCGGAGTTTTGTCCGGTCTGTCAACGTGCCATCCGCCGAATGATTGAGTTTTATGTTCCTTAATCGAATACAATCATTGATGACAGCCTATTGTGAATATTCAACAAAAAATAAAAACCAGATACAATATATTATTATCAAACTTAAAACCCAAACCTCATGATTAGACTTCAACCAATTAGTACGTCGGATTTACAACATTACAAATTCATGGAAGAGCTTCAATTGATTCGTTTCCACCGGAAGAATACCGCCAGTTGGAACAACTACGCGAGTACACTGATCGTACAGGCAACTTTCACAATAACATCATCTTTGATGATGAGCTGCCAGTTGGCTTCATTACCTATTGGGATTTTGACAGTTTCTACTATGTAGAACACTTTGCAACCAATCCTGCTCTACGAAAATGGAGGTTATGGAAAACGTACACTGGAATACTTGTGCAATTATTTAAAAACGCCCGATCGTATTGGAAGTAGAACGTCCGGTGGAGGAAATGGCCAAACGACGTATCAGCTTTTATCAACGCCAAGGCTTTTACACTGTGGAAAAAGACTATTACCAGCCTCCTTACAAGCCCGGAGATGATTTTCTCCCCATGTATTTAATGGTACACGGAGAATTGGATTGTGAAAAAGATTTTGAAACAATCAAAAGGAGAATACATAAAGAAGTATATGGAGTAAAGACAATTAAAAAAGAATCCCGATAGTTCCAAATGACTACCGGGATTTTTTATATCATACCATTATAGTGCTGTAATTAAGTCCAACCGTTACTGTATTTAAAACGATAACGAATATCAAATACCCTGCCATTCATCTGATAATATCTCTCGAACTCTTTTTTATCCGGATCTCCCTAAAATCTCCCCTAAATTTGCAGTTTTTAAAGAGAGAACAAAGAATTTTCCGTTGGATAACCCGACTCCCAGTTGATTACCTTGTGAAGTTTCCGCATTTAAAGCTGTAACTTCCGCATCAAATGTTTTCAATTTTATCGGTTCATCTCTGTCTATCGTTGTACGGTCAACATAATAAAGATCGTTCCCTTTACCTATCAATAAATAGGTTCTATTATTAATATAAGGTGCTGTATAAATTACAGCTCCTTCTAACAAATTACCAAAACTAATTGGCTTGTTGATGGATGGAACAGCCGTTATCTGATTGCTAGTAGAAGCCTTGTTGACAGAATATTCCTGATACAAATACTCACTTCCCTTTTTCAGAATCAAAGTCATCACATACGTACCGTCAGTCAGTCCAGTAGTTTTTGGACGGGCATAACCCAGATACACAACTTCATAATCTAACAGATCATGCAACTTCGGCACATCATAAAAGCCATTCTTATCATAGTCTTCTTGCTTTACTGTAAATTGAAGCACTTTACCTGCGGACTGCTTGTCATAATCCATTAGAGCCAAAAATACGTTGGTGCTGTCCCTTTTCACCTTCTACAAACGCCATATTCAAGGCTCGCATTTCTGGTATAATCAGAAATCTATCCACTTTACCTCTTTTATTTTCGAAAGTCAATGGTGTTGACAGGAATTTGCCTGTATGAAAAGCTTTCTCCGATAACTTTTTACGCGTGTATGCTTTTCCATCCTGATCTACTACGACGGTCAACCATTTTAATTCTGCAATCTGTTTTACTTTCAGATTATTTGTGAAACTGGGTTCCAAGAAAGCATCCGGCAGAACAAGGTCTTTAGTAAAAGCAGCACCTTCCAAATCCACACACTTATCAGCTTTCGGATTCACAATCCAGACAGAAGAAGGATTGCTACTTGAACCTCCCGAACGGAAATGTTCCAGTAGCCCCAATGTTTCCTTTAGGAAGGGTTTCTCTATTTTGTTCTTGATAAACTTTTTAGATGTTCCTCATAAATCTGCGAATCAGTACCCGCTGCAGTCATAAAGTTCAGATAAGAGGCCTGTTCATCTTTCGATAACACCAGCCAACCATATAAGTTGTATTTCTGCGTAAAGTCCATTGCCGTACGACCAATATATGTAAGACCTGTTTTCGGGTTAGTTACACGCAACTGACACTCTACCTGACTTGCAATTTTTCTCTACAGTAAACTCCAACACCCGTTTGTCAGAGATAAACTCACCGTTCAATGTCCAGTTATATTCCAATTCTGATTCTGCAATTTCTTGCGTAGCAAAAGTCAGAGTCGGCTCCAATCTGGCTACATTTCCCTACAACATAGGTATATTTAGTACCTCCTAAATCAACTGTTATCTCATTTACATCCTCATAATCATAGTTTCCTTTGTCGCCATAGCAACTTCCTAAAACCATTATCAAAGACAATAACAGCAGACCATAAATATTCTTTCTCATATTCTAATTCATTTTACTCATTAATAAACCGGAATATCAATATCCAATCCGTTTTCTTCAATATATGCCTTGAAATCTAATGCATATTTTCTAATCAAGGTTTCATCCACACCTGTCAGGTCATTGACTCCCGTACATTTGATAAACTCATCAAGTTTATAAGCATCATACGCGCCCAAGTAACTTTCAACAGTACTATCCCACCATAAAGGTTGGCTAGCTATATCATTAAAGTTTATTGTGATACTTCGCTGGCCAACAAAAACCCGGCTGGAAATTCTCATTTTCCTTAATGCCAAACACTAAGGTTACTTCTTTATCCTTCAATATATCATTCGGATTCTTTAAAGTCACTGTTATCTGGTCAGTAGGAGTTCCCTGATGAAAAACTGGATGAAGATCCAATTCATACATCTCCGGAGTAGCAGTTGTCTTTTCCGTATCAATATATAATTCAAAAAGTTTTATCCTCCGTCAACAAGTCTCCCATCAGATTCACCTCAAATTCCAATGAATGAGTGGTAAGTCCGGGATAGTAAGAAAAAAGAAAAGCTCTGTAATACGGTTTCTTTCTGTGTAAAAATAGACATACGATCCCAAATCATATCTGCCTATCTGGTCTTTCTCACATGCAGTCAGCACCAAGACCATTGCAGTCAAAAATAAATATATCTTTTTTCTTCTATTTATCTATAAAATTAGTAAACCATCTCATTATCCGGCAATGGGAATATAAAATTGGCTTTTGAGTTAGGAAAGTATATTATACTTCTTATAAAAATAATATAACTGACCTTCACCTAAAAAATTCCTTACGCGCATCCTTCAAAACAGCCTCCTGATATTCCTCTAAAGTAGAAACGTATGAGAAAATACCAGCTGTACACCCTCTATTTGTTGCAACAGTTTCTAACTCCAATGCTCCACTTGCAGGATCTGTTTCTCTGCTAAATATTCACCACGTATATAGTGCATTTCACTCAAACGGATAACAGGAATAATACGTTTATCAAGATCCGTATAAGAGGCATCATCCATATATTTCTTAGAAATCACACAATACCAGTCATAGTCGCTATGAATTTCCACCATACCTCCACTCTCATTCCAACGTCTGTCATTTGCGTTTTCATCTAAAATCTCTGTATAATCGTCATAATCAATAGAAACCATTCCGGCATCTTCATCCATATTATCCCACGCCTTGAAAAAGTTCTACTTCCTTAGAATTTGAAAGAGCGAAAAATTAAATCATCCTTCATTTTAGATTCGTATTAAAGCTGGCATTAGCAGTAAAAGTGAACATCTTTTCTCCATTATCATCGGTATAATTTATCACTTCCGATGCTGCATCATAAGCTTTTTTCGACTCTCCTGCATAAGAAAATACGCGAGCCTGTAAAGCAGTAATAGCAATATAACTCATACGAAAAACCACGACTGGCATAAAACATATCAGTTACCAAATCACCGCCTTCAAAACGATAACTTTTGGTCATTAATAACTTATAACCTTTCTGGTTGTCATAGGTCTGCACTAAACCACGTGCCTCTTCCAAATCTTTCTCTATTTTAGCCAGTACTTCTTTCACTGTCAGGTAGGGTTCTGATACAGAAGGGAAAGTCGCATAATAAGGAACATATTTCTTTCCATCATCTGCTGCGACACTGGGAGCAAACAAACGAAGAACCTCAAAGTGAAGCATCGCTCTTAACGCCAATGCTTCTCCGCGAATCAGACCCTGCTCGAGTGTTTTACCCTGAAAGATGGAAGGATCGGCACCTTCGATATTTTTAATCAATTCATTACAGTTGGCTATCGTATTGTAAGCGGTAGACCAGATACTCTGAATAACCGGTTCCAGTGTTTTATCCGTATACTTATACTGGCAGGCCTGCCAATATTTAGAGTCCGTGCTTCCCAAATTAGATTTGGTATATTGCTGTCCCAATACGTCAGCCATTCCCCATGTCAGTTCTTCTCCCCAAAGATTCTGGCTGGACATCTGCTTATAAATACCATTCAAAGCAATGCGATAGCCATTTCCAGAGTTAAACAGATTTTCTCCATCAACCTGATTATTAGGACTTACATCCAACCAATCGGAACAGGAACAAAACGTCAATGACGTACATAAAACTAATATAATATTTTTAATTTTCATATACTTCCTTTTTATTTAATAATTGTCACGACCAACTTAGAAACTTGCATTCACTGTAAAATTGACACTTCTAGAGTAAGGATAGCTCAAGCCGCGTTCTTGTTTCACTGTACAGAAACGGGCAAGGTCATTAGCACCTATTTCCAGACGAAAGCATACTCAATCCCAATTTCTTGATTTGTTCTGCACCGAAAGTATAACCTAATGCGATTGAATTCAATGACAACAAATTGTAGTCTTCAATGAAACGAGTCGTTGATTTAGTTATCTCAATACTGTTCTTGCCATTATATAACGCTTTGAAACGAGCATTGTCTCCCGGCTCTTTCCAACGGTCGGAAAAAGACGCGTTTATCTACGTTAGAGTTGTAGATATCAGCATTTTCGACCTTGGATACCAATGTCGAATTATATCGCTGACCGCCATATTCATACATGAATGTAGTGTACAAACTGAATTTTTTTTCCAGGAGAAGTTGAAACCAAATGTTCCCTGAATATCCGGCTCGGTATCACCACAACTAATCATATCAGCTGAATCCCACTTAGTAGTCAATGTTCCGTCGCGCTTTTCAAAGATTTCTTTTCCTGTAGCCGGAACGATGCCATGAGATTTCACAGCGGAGATAGCTGTAGTAGAAACACCTTCTTCGTATTTACGGAAAGGTTTCGCTGCATCAGCATCGTAAAGTTACCGAGTTCTGCATATTTCTGATCGACCAGGTCGTTATATGCTTTCAGACTATTAGAAATCTTCACTAATTTATTCTCATTATGACCCAAGTTGGCAAATAATGAAAGCTGCATATCACGTCTACGAATGATATTGCTGCGTACATTAAATTCATATCCGCGGTTCTGCATCTCGCCAACATTGTCTTTATAAGAAGTGAAACCGGTAGAACTGGGAATAGTCACATCATTCACCAAGTCTACAGTGCGTTTATTATAGTAAGCAAACGAAATATAGAACAAGCGTTTTTAACAAACCCAACTCAAATCCAAAAATCTGTCTGGTAAGTAGTTTCCCAACCTAGATTCACATTACCCATCGCTATCATATTGGCACCCATTCCGGTTTCATACCATTCATCACCATTAATCTCATAAACGGTTTTTGCCGCAAAAGGCTCAAAGTTTACTTTACCGGAAGAACCATAAGTTCCACGAATTTTTAAATTCATCAATAAAAACTCAACTTCTTTATAAACTCATAGTTATGCAAAAGCAAGTCCCAGACCAAACGACCAGAATAAAGCGGTTTTTATTATCTGAACCAAATTCAGAAGAACCATCGCTACGAACCGAAGCATCAAGCAAATAAATGTTCTGATAGCTATAGTTTAAAGTAGCCAACGCACCGAACAGTCGTGATTTGGTATCGCTCCAATCCGGTTTTTCGTAGATCTTTTGTGCATAGTTAGGAGAATCGAAGTCGCCGGAGGGGAAACCCATATAACGTGCCGAAGTACTTGTGCCACTCGAAGAGGTGGCATTAATACCTACCGACAGATTGATATTGTGTTCCTTAATAGTCCGGTTATACGCAAGGAAAGCATTCATATCCCAAGACAAGGAAATTACCACTGCTGGTAGTCAATTCACCGGATATTTTATTCGTACTGCTCAATACGTCTGTATTTCTTTGCAGACAACGGATCCAGGAAACGACGAGATTCTGAATAACTCTTTTAGTTAATGCAAACTGTCCTTTAATTTGCCAGTGATCATTAATATACCAGTTGGCAGACAAGTTATCAATGAATTCGTCCGCATTAGAACGATCATAACTTTTCAATGTAGCCTCATACAAAGGATTGGCCAGATTGTCCATACCCAAATTATGCCATTCGGTTGTTTTTGTCACATAATCACCATCATCATCACGAAAAGTATCATACGGCAGTTTAGTTGTATAATCCGAAAAACTTCCATAAGGTGATTCTTTAGAACGTGTTGACGAATAAGAAACATAGTTACGCACCTGTAAACAACCGATACGGTAATCTAAAAGCCAAACCTCCACCTGTACGGTCACGATAAGAGCCTCTCATCACACCATCAGATTTGTTATAGCTCAAATCCACAGAGAAACGCAGATTTTCCGTACCTCCGGTCAAAGACAAACTATGCTTATGATTGAATACAGAATGAACCGGTTGCGAAATCCAGTCCGTATCAACACCCCGTTTTTTACATTTTGCAATTTACCGTAGTATTCTCTGTCGAGCGTATATTGCTCACCGGCATCCTTGCCAATATAAAGCCGGCCAACCGTTCAGTTTCCAGTTTTTCAGAGGCATTCATCAGATTATAATCAGATAAGTCCGGCATTTGCAAAGTTCCGGTCATGCTATAATCGATCTGCAACTTGCCCGGTTTGGGAGGAACAGTAGTGATAACGACGATACCGTTTGCTGCACGTGAACCATACATGGCTGTTGCAGCCGCATCCTTCAAAATTGTGATATTCTCGATACGGTTAGGGTCAAGGTCATACAATTTAGTAGCTGAAACTTCAAAACCATCCATGATGAACAACGGGAGGTTCGGATTATTCTGCAAGTTGGATTTAGAAACAGTTTCGAATCCAACTCTTTGATACCTATGCCTGAACGACCACGGATATAAAGTTCCGGAATAGCATTCGGGTCCGATCCCCCATTGACTATTTTCTGAATACGAAAAGATGGGTCGAATGCTTGCAAAGCAGAAAACACATTTGTCTTTGAAACCTTCAACAGATCTTCTTTCTTAATCTGCACACTGTTACCCGTAAAACTCTTCTTGTTAATATTAGAGTAACCGGTAATTACCACTTCATCAGTCATCACAGCATCTTCTTTCAGCCTAATAACACGCGCCTTATCTTTAGATGCATCATCTCCCAAACTGATTTCCTCTGTCACCATTCCTATATAGGAAACAATAATCACCGGATGCTTACGAACGGGATAAAAAGTTTAAACTCTCCGTTAACATCCGTAGTAGTACCAAAATCGGTACCCTTCAAACGAATAGTCACTCCAATCAGTTGGAGTCCTTCCTGATCGACCACTTTTCCAAAAACAGCGCGGTACCCTGATGGTACTTCACTGTTTTCAACCTTTGTTTTTTGTACTTGCTGCTTGTTATCTTTCTGTTGAGCTACCACCGTAACTACCGACAAAAGATATAACAAGGAAAAAAGAAAAATACTTTTTTCATAATTCGTGTTGTATATTCTATTTATGCAAAATAATGTATGTGATTTATTTAAATTTTAGGGGCATCTTTCAGGAACGAGTCATCAAGAACAATAGATATTTATAGTGGGCACGCGTTTGTTCATCTCCAGTCATTTGTTGTTTCTTGACTAACTCTGCCAATTTCTGATAAGTACCGTACCATAAATGATTCTGATTATCCGTTGCTATATTATACATGACAGCACGAGAGCCGTAACCCTGTTCCTCTATTGCGCTTTCAGCCTCTTCATCTTCCTCTTCGTCCAAAGCTCCTACTTTGTCTGTGTTATCATCCGACAAATAGTATTGTCCGAACCATCTCTTCTGACCATTTATATCTACACTGTTGCGCACATTCGATAAGAATTCAGCCTGCATGATACGTTCAGGTTCCGTCAACGAACGTCCCTCCATTGTCGGACGCCATACTAATTCATATAAATCGTCGATATATTCTTCTTTTCGGACTATAAGAAGACGGATCACGATAGTACGTCAACGAAACACGCTTAGTCTGATATAAGTCTGTAATCACATTCTTTTCCTTTACTACATAATTCTTCAGAATCTTACGGGCCTGTGAACCGGAGAATGAAAGTTTCTTAATGACGTCTTCATCATCAATCCATTCCAAATCCTTCAGTTGAGTAAACAGAAAATCTAAAAGAAGCTCTTTGCAAATCCTTGGGTACTGCGGTAAGAGTTGCGTTAGCGTCACCAACAAAGTGCTCATTCAAATAGAATGAACCGATATTACGATATACATTAAACAAATATCCTCTCAATTGCTGTACGATAAACGGAAATACCATATTACGATAATCATAATTCTTATCTTCCGCATCCATCCATTCATGCATATGAGCTACAATGTAACGCAAATTATTAATACCGTATGTACTGGCTTTAATCGCATCGTTTCCTAAATCAAAAGAAAGAGCCGATGGGTCGAATGTAGTCAGCAAATACTGTTTGGTTCCAAAACGATACATCGGATCACCGCTTTTCTCACTAATCCACTGGCGTACCACCTTATTCTCTTCCTGTGCAGTTTGTTGCTTCTAAAATAGGTTTGTAGGCTACTTTAATAGCATAGTAGTCAGACACTCCCAATTTAGGAGAAAGCATCACTCCTTTATCACTCGGTTGAGCCACATAGTTGAAACCTACTTCATCCATCACAGAGGCAGTTATTCCATATTTCTGCGTATAAGAAGCCGACCGTAAAGAATCTGTCGGTATAGCAAAAGAACCTGCCATATTCTCTATCAATCCTAAAGCAAAACCCACTTCCCGGCGAACGGCACAACGAAGCGTTTCACTCATCAAATCATCCGGCAAACGAAGATGACGCGCATCCGGATCAATCTGGGGAAGTCTGTACAAAACGCTGGATATTATTCCACTTCAGCAAATCATGATAAAGATATAAAGAAGCATTCATGATTTCCCCGGTACGAGGATCAGCAAATGATGCATCTTTCATAGTCGTCACCACTCCGGTAGGAACATAACGAATCGTACTGTACTTTAAATTGTCAGGATCAAAATCCGGATCATCTTTCGGGAAATCCTTCACTTGGATAGCATCTTTGAAACCGATAGCCTCGAAAAGCCTTATTCCAGTCATTTACTCCTGCTTTTACAGCTGCTCTCCAGCTTACCGGGAAGTTTGGATCCATATAAAAAGACAATCGGTTTTTTCGGTTTCGTCAGTTCACCACGTTTGTACTTATCAACATCCGATACCTACAGATTCCAACGTTTCATCCGGTGTTCCATTCTGGAACCGTCTACCTCCGTACCCATATTTTCCATGGCTACAGTCCCTATTCCTATTCGGGGGATCGGCTAAACGCGGACGCATCTGCGGCTTTTCTGGAAGCAACAATAAAGTACGGTTTACTGTCATGCTAACAGGTTCATCCACACTGGCAAGTTGTCCGCCTACGCTCAGATTCATTAAGTAAGTCAATTTAGAAATAATAGAAACATTATCTCCAAAAGCCTTCACTCCCATCAGATAAGACAAATCATCCTTGAATTTTACAGCTTGTCTGCCCGATCCATATTCCATTGTACGTTTACCACTTGAAAAAGGATTCATATCTTCCGTATGAGATACAAAATAGGAAGTCATATCTACCACCACGGCCGAAAAGAGTCTTTATTAAAGGCAGCAATAGTGAATGCATCAACAATGGTTGATAATGAATTCTTCTTCAGTCCTTCCTGCATATTCTGATTCGCCGAACTGGAGAATATCATATTCTGTCCTGTTCTGCTAACTTCCTTCATATACAGTGTGCTGTCTACCACTGCAAATTTAATGTGACGGGGGAGTATACGACATCGTTCCTGCCGGTCCATTTCCCATATCAGATGTTTCTACCACTTTGGAGCCTAAAAAGAAACTCCGTCCCATAAGTGAAACTGGGAACTCCACGAGCAGCTTTTTTGTCCACAAAATGTAAAGTGAGCAAACCTTTAGAGGTTTCCACCTTCTTGTCTTTAAACAGCTTTTCGTATTTACTGAGTTTTTCTCTTTCTTTTTCTGTTTTATCTTTTTTCTTTTTCCAGAAAATCGTATTTGCGTCTGCAGCAGGCAATGTAAATACCGCAGCCAGACAAATGATCAAAAATCGTCTCATATCGTGTTTTTCTTATTATTTTACCAATTACGTATGTCTTCTATCTTTTCAAGCAACTGTCCATAGTGCATCCTTGTTTCATCAGAACCGGAATTCAAACGCGATTCCATTAACTTCTGAATACGGATCAACAACCCATGATACAAATGCAGCTGATTATCATTAGATAAATTGGTGATGTATCCCAAAAGGTCCGAATCCTCCAACTGTATTTACTTCAGGCCGGACAGACTGCAACAACGTTTCAATCTTCTTACCTTTCTTTTCACGACCTGTAGTTTCCATGTGATTGGGCAACTACAACTTATCTCAAGATAGCGGCCACCACTTCATATTGAAGTAGCATCTCTGCACGGTTCAATGACTTTCCTTTTAAAGTCGATGCCCATACACCACTGTAAATGTCATTCAGGTATTCTTCAGGAGAATAACTGTTCTTATCTTTGTAGTAAGCCAATGACACTCGTTTGGTAGCCACCAAAGCTGTTGCAAAATTCTTAATCAGCTTTTGATAAACCGGCGTCTGTACCGGCATATTACGAAGGATGGAAGAATCATCTAACCAAGTCATGTTACACAACTCGTTCATCACAAAACGAGCCGCCTCACGTTGTTGCGCTTTAGATACAACAGACAGAGCCTGATTACGATCGCCTACTATATGTTCGGACAAATAAAATCCTCCTACATTTCGAAAAGCATACATCAAATATTGGTTATACCGATTAACTATCTCCGGATAATCTGAATACGGAAACGGTAGTCCGAATCTTGTTGTTCCACCCATTGATCGATGTTTCCCAAGATATATTTCAGATTACTGATTCCATATTTTCCCGCTTTAACAGCATCGTTACCCAAATCACCTCCGAGCGCACTCGGATCGTATTCTGCACCCTGATATTGCGCTTTGCCGTAACGATAAACCGGATCTCCCGACTTCATGGTTACCCATCTCATTATCTTTTCACGGATTTCTTCGGGTGTCTTCGCATCCGGAACGAGCATATATCCCATCTGAATCGCAAACAAGTCATAAGCTCCCAACTTATTTTGGATGAAATCAGCCTTACCATCTTGCGGTTGAGCAATATAATTATAAGGAAGCTCATCCATCACAGAAGAGGCAATACCGTTCTGCCTGGTAAATTCAGGTGAACGCAATGATTCTACAGAAAATGCGGCCGACGCGGAAGCGTTATCTGCCAAACCTAAACAATGGCCTACTTCACGAGCCACATAAAGCCGGATACCCTCTAATAAAACCTCTTCCGACAATTGTATCCCCCGCATACGTTCATCAACTTTGAGCTGTTTGAACAAAACGTTGACTGGCTATTGTCTTAGCTATATCATGTCCGACAAAAATAGTTCCATTAATAATTTCTCCACTACGAGGGTCCACCCAAACTTTACTCTGAGTTTTTGAGAGATTTACAGGAACATAACGGATGCAAGAATACTTCAAATTTCCGGCATAAAACGTCGTATCATTTGCAGGAAAATCCGCAGTCTGAACAGCATCTTTAAACCCAGCCATTTTAAACGCTTCATTCCACCAGTTAACTCCTTCTTTTTTATTGCTTTTTTCCAGGCTTCCGGAAAATCACTATCGATATAGAACACCACCGGTTTCCGTGGAGCAACCAGATCTCCCCGGCGATAGGCTTCCTCGTCAGCTGGCAACAGATTCCATTTATGTTGCAAATATGAAAAGGCCGTACCGTCTTTCTCTGTTGATATCTTCTGCTTTTTGGTAAATGTATACCCTAACCGGGGATCGCCCAATCGCCAAACCATTGTCTCTTCCGGCAATAAAAGCATTGAATAAACAGCCTTCACCCGCACATTTCCTCCTCTAACTTCCTTCTTACTGGCAAGCAAAAAGATTGATAAAAGCTCATATCCAGATTGATCTCCAGGTTATCATCAAAGACATAAAAGTTTCTGATGGAAGAAAGATGCTTTTTCAACACCGCTTTCAACTCCAATTGACCATATTTCTCATCCTCCAAAGAGGAACTATTCTGGTCAAACAGAGAAAGACGTTTATTGTCAGCAAGAAAGAACTTAGTCACCTCGAACACCACTGCTGTACTATCCATATTATAAGCCGCAATCTTGAATGACTCCATATCCGGCGTTATAGTACTTTTCGCTACTGCCTTACTGATATCAGACTGATTACTATATACATCCATCCGGGAAACGGGAGTTACATTCTGCATATACACCTGATCCTCTTGTATAGCGAAACGGATATGCAACGGAGTAGTCATAGTCTGTCCGACAAGACCACTCGTATTATCACTAGTTGCCGAGATCGAAGAACCCATCAAAAATTCACGTCCTAACAAACTTTTGGAAACTCAAAATAAAGTTTATCATCAATCTTATGGATCGTTATAAAGCCCTTTCTTCGTCACCACTCTTTTGTTTTTAAACAAACGTGGGTATTGAGTATTCCTTTTTTTAGAAGCAGTCCGAACCGTATCCGATTTTGCTTCCGTTTGCACTTTCTCCTTTTTTTGGCAAAAACATCAGAAGTTCCGGTAGCTAACATAAAAGCCCCGGTCAATAACACTATAAATAACTTCATCACTCAACAATTTTTAATTTTTTGCCTTTTCAAAGTCATTAATGATAGACAATAAATATTCATAGTGAGAGCGGGTTGCATAGGAACCTGAATTCTTACGCTTTTCCACTATATTCTTTATACGCGTCAATAAATCAAAATACAGATGATTCTGATTATTATTGGAAGTATTAAGCACATAATAGATATAGTCAAAAGCCTGCATATTCATTTATCTTTTTCATTGCGTTAGCAGTCTGGTAATAATGTCCTGCATCTACACAACAATCTGCATCTCCCTGCTCTGTCAAATGTTTATATACTTCAAACAGCTGAAACAGAGGCAAATCCGTATTAGCCGGCAACTGTAAAGCACCTGTCTGGGCAGCTTGTTTCAAATCCGCGAACAAGACTTCATCAATCTCGTCTTTCTTTGTCAGCGGGTCAGCATTACGAATAATACCCATCAATACTTCTGTCTGCAAAATACGTTCGGATTCGGTTGGTTCCACATTTTTAATAGTCGATTCCCATGAAATGGTATAAATATCATCTAAATACTCCTGTGGAGAATATGCCGAAGAATCACGGTAAGCAGCCAATGAAACACGTTTTGTATTCAGAATCTTCTTACTCATCGATTTCAGGATGGAACGGGACATTGAACCGTCAAAAGTCAGATTCTTTACTACATCAGGATTATCTATCCAGTCAATATTCTTTAATTCATTCAAAACAAACTGAACAGCACGCTTCTGCATATCATGAGGAATCACTTCTGATGTATTATACGGATCACCGACATAATGTTCATTGATAAAGAAACCACCCACATTTGCCCAGGATTATTCAGATAACGCACATACTGCGAAACTAATGCATCATAAAGATGATCTCGATAGGTAAAATCGGGATCCTTATCATTCAGCCATGTATTGAAATTGCCTAATATATATTTCAGGTTCTTGATGCCATAAGCACCTGCCTTCATAGCATCATTACTGATATCTTCCGATAAAGAAGTCGGGTCAAAAAACACCATAACCTAACTGTTGTTTCCCATATCTATATTCCAAATCCCCTATTGTACTCTTAATAATGCTTTCTAAATAAGGAACCTCTTCTTCAGTAATTTTTGCCTCCGGAAATACTGTATATCCCCCACTTAATGGCATAATAATCATAAGTACCTAATACCGGAGGAGTAAGACATACATCTTTATCTTCGGAGGTTGTGCAATATAATTAAAACGGGCATAGTCCATAATAGATGGAGTAGTGCCATGCTCTTGCATAAACACAGGATCACGATACGATTCTGTTGCATAAGCAAAAAGAAGATCCCATATTGTGCATCAATCCCAGACAGTGACCTACCTCATGAGATATGATATAGCGCAAACTCTCGTCCAATACATCCTGAGGAAGTTTGGGAGTTCGCACTCTTGGATCAACTTGTGCCGTTTGCACAAATCGCATATCATTCACCAACTGGATAACATCATGATATACAAATACAGAGGCATTAATAATCTGACTATTTCTGGGATCAATCCATGATGGTCCCATCGCATTCGCGATTCCGATCGGAGCATAATTAATACAGTTATACTTTTTATATTAGCCGGATCAAATTCAGGATCATCTTTCGGGAAGTCTTTCACCTGCATTACATTCTTAAAGCCAATACGTTCAAAAAGCTTTATTCCATACCAACACCCCTTCATGAACTACCCTTTTTTCCATTCTTCAGGGAAAGCATCGTCAACATAAAAAGAATAGGTTGCGTAGGTTCAACAAGTTCTCCTCGCTTGTAAGCTTCTACATCTTTAAGGGATATACATTCCACTTATTAGCATAAGTATTCATTTTCACTCCGTCATAATCATCAGCAATCTCTTCCTTATTTGAAGTAAAATAGCCAATGCGCGGATCAGCCATACGCGGCATCATTTCGGGAGTCTCCGGCAGCAAAACAAATGACCGGTTTACTTTTTACCGTAACAGGTTCCTGATAGGCAATTGCAACAATGCCCATATAAAGTAAATCCTGCAAATAGCTTAAACTGGATGTTACCGATATGTTATCATCAAATGATTTTATCTGATCGACATAAGAGAGCTCTTTTTTGAAAGTTGCCCAGCGCACACAAGCACCAAACATTGTCTTCTTACCATAAGGGTCAAAAATAGCCTGCGCTTATTATCGCTCACCAGAAAATCCGTCATGTCGAATACTACAGCTGTACTATCTGCATTATACGCCATCACTTTGAATCCTTCCATTACAGGCTCTCCGACTCCTTTCTTCATTGCCTGTTTTATGGACTCATCCTTACTCGTAGAAAAGATCGGGCGACGTGCAAAGTTACTCACTTCGCGCATCTCCATCACACTATCGCGTAATGCGAACTTAATGTGCAGGGGCTTTTTAATTTTTGCCCAACCAATGCATTTTCCATTGTCACTAATCTCTGAAACTGTCGATCCCTAGAAGCATCTCGCGATTCTGAAGGGGTAAGAGGAATTCAAATAAGATTTTTCCTTCAATCTTATGAAGAGTTATCACTCCTTTTTTCACTTCATCTTTTTCTTCCCTTTAAAAATTTTCTCGTAAGGGGAGACTCTTTCTTCGTAGTTTTTCGTGTTTTTTTTCTTCTTTGCGTAAATCGGTTCTACCGTCACTAACATTGCGCACGCTAGTACCAACAAAAGAAACACCTTCTTTGCAAACTAACTTATTCACAATCAAAATTATTTTTAATTATATTATAAATAATAAAAAACAGTCGCAAAAATTATATATAATTCCTATTGAAAGTGAATTTTATCATACCAAATTACAATTATTTTATTCTTTTTATCTTAAAGGCTTCTATTTAAGAACATATAAAAGTGGCTATATTCCAATACAATGTAACATTTGCATATAAAAAGAAAGGGTATCCAAACAGATTGGACACCCTTTCTTTTTATATATTAAATTAACTAATTATTTCTCACCACGTTTCGTAGCCGAATAGTTAATCTTCAAAGCATAAGATTTTCTAAGAGCATTTTTTACATCAGTAACAATACCCATCTTTGTCTTCTGATCTACTTTCAGAGACACAGTCATCTTAGCAGCATCGCCTTCATTCATACTCGCACGTTCCTGAAAAATGAAGTCTTGTACTTCACCCACTTCAGCATAAACTGTCATTCAACTGAATACGACTTTCAGTACCCATTTTCGCGCGATATTCTTGTGTCAAGGTTCCCCCTACATAAATGAATGTTACCAGTGATTTCTTCTCCAGTTTTCGAGTTCAGTACCTTGCGGAAGTGTAAACTGCACCTTTAATGTTACCCGCATCACGCATCGTTGTTGCAATCATAAAGAAGAACAACAAGGTAAAGATAAGGTCAGGCAACGAAGAAGTATTCAATGCCGGCATTTCACGTTTACCAGTCTTATTAAATTTTCCCCATTACTTACTTCTTTTTTTTCTCCGTATTTTTTAGGTTCTGCTTCAGAAATTCGTTGCGGATAAACTTCACGAACAGCTTTCTGCTGTGCATCATTCAGTTCAGCGTAAGTAACCCCAAACTTTTCTTGAGCTAACTCATCTCTCAATTCATTGTATGCAGCTACCAATCGTTCTGCACACTTATATATGCCTGATAAGAAGACCCGCGGTCATTCTGCAAAGAAATTACATGCTTATCATTAACAAGAGTAGTACCAAAAGAAATCGACATTTTTTTTTTGTGTCTTTTCCGGCATATTCTCAGCGTTATTGATGTTAGCAATAAACTTTTGGCTTTCTGCCTCAACTGATCAACACCAATATAATCATTCCCGCACATCAAAGCATCATCTTTATTCAGATAAACCTGCAGGATGTTACGTTCTTTAATTTTATCGGTATTCTCATTCTTTTTCATCTTCGGTGGTGGAGGCAAAAGTCTTGCCAAACCACGGTCCGTATCCATTGATGTTGTAATCAAGAAGAAGATCAGCAACAAGAAAGCAATATCCGCCGTAGAACTTGAGTTTATATCAGAACTTTTCTTTTCCTTTTGCCATTTTAATAACTTATTTAATCGAGTATCCTCAATTGATTACGACAATTTTTTTCTTTATACCACTCGCTATGATTGCAACAACTGTCACAAACAACAATATGTAAATAGAATAAAGGAACATATCAGTTACTTTCAGCCAAAAAGGAACATTGTCTGTACCACTATAGCGAATCTGCATTGGTGTACCATCAACGATTGCCCAAGCCACAATAAGAACAACAAAGCTAAAAGAACCAAAACCAAGTAAAGACTTGATGGCATTTGCCGGGTTATCCTTCAAAAGCTGCACCAAATTGAATACAGCAGCAATTGAAAGTGGCTGCAAATGGCTAAGCCAAACAAACGTACATCAGATAAGTAGGCGTCGTTTGAGCCGGTTGCCACATTTCGATCTACTCCCCGAATTAAGGTATCGCCCGAGGCATCTCCTCCAAGAAGAACAAGCCAATAACGATCAAATAATAGCAAAACATCGCATACAGTGTAATACGATATTCTATATGTTAACTTACTCATTTTAGATTATTTTTGTATTTCAAGTTATATTTGATTACCATATCAAGCAAAGAGATAGAAGAATCTTCCATTTCACTTTGTAAGAGCCTCAATTTTAGAAAGTACGTAGTTGTAGAATACCTGAAGGATCAATGCTACAATCAAACTGAAGATAGTTGTAATCAAGGCTACTATACCACCTGCAACAAACTGTCGGAGAGATATCACCTACCTGCTGGATTTTATCAAATGCCTGCACCATACCGATTACAGTATCTAAGAATCCGAGTGATTTGAGCCATTGGTGATAAAAACAGTGTGATCCAAGAACATCCTTTTTCGTTGCGTAACCTGCCTGTACACCACACCATAAGATACAATCTCAACCACATGTCAATACCTGGATCGATTTCCTCATCAAACCTTTGCAGTAGATAGCAACTGGCCCTGTGTTATGAGCAATGTCTTTTAGCAGCTTCAACATCACCTTTTCCAAAGCAGCTTCGATAGATGCCATATGAATTTTGTGTTGATTTCAGCCAAACTTCAAATAAATGATACGTTCAATACAGAAAGCCAAAACCGATTCACCAAAAGTGCCGTGATATAGCTACCAAACTCAGAGTTGCAGTTTCAATTGATGAATTTGAATCTTTGATTTCCTTTGTGAATACACTTGCAAGTGGTTAGTAGCTGGTGAGATAGCGGCAGGAGCAGCTTGTTGTTCAGTTTGTTTTGCTGCGGAGCGTCTTGAGCCTGAGCAAGTTGGAATTGAATTAAGAGTGACATCTCTGATATTTAGCTTCTACCTGGTTCCAGATATTCAGAATCAATTCACCTGCACGCCTACATGGATGCTGGAAGTTCATTATCAAGACTGTTAATGCCTGATAGTTTTTCTGTCGTCTTCGTAGCTTTCCCAGAAAATATCATACGTACCTTTACACGGCAATGTCGGATTATAAATAGGTAATGCCGCCTGAGTCGTTCTCTGTTACCTGCCTTCACCATTTTCTTCCCCCACTTCTTACCAGTGCGGCCTTTACTCAACAGGTCCGGCACCACCAAGTTTGGAAGCAAGTCATAATTTCTTTATGCCACTTTTGATTTTCATCGCAAGTAAATTGAGTACCTGGATAAAATGAGAGATATACAACCGGGCGTGGTCTTCACATTCATCTGATGCTACGGCTGGCACGACTATTGTAACACTGTATAATAAATTTGCGCAGCCTCGAACCGATAGAAACATGTGCCTCAAATAATAATGTCTTTAATGTAATAGCCAAGTCACGTACGTTATATTCGCTTTCAACGCCCGAACTTCTGTTTGATCTGTATTTGGTAATCGTCTGTAAGGCATATTCTGACACTTTAGTTGCTATTTCACGATACATTAATACTTACGCATTTCAATTTTTCCTTACCTTCGCAACGGCGACCGCAGCCAGGCTTTCCACATAGCAAGGGTGTAATATCCGCGCATTTTGCTTTCGCAGACATTACGGATATTCAACTGATTATAGATTTCAGTTACCGTTTTTTGCTGGTTGAAAAAGTTTCTGCATTCAAATCAACGATCAATTTCTTCCTGCTGTTACCTGTGTGTTCCAATGCTTTGATATATAAAGCATTGCAAGAATGTTCTCCGCCTACCTTTCCCGAACACTGGTTCTTATATACATTCAACAACATCTCTGGTACTGGAACGCAACTCGATAAGCGTATCCCCAAAATGATAAAAAGATTTTCGCATTTTCAGCAGTCGCCTCCTGCCAATTGCACCGATGGCAAGCAACACTGTTAAACGAATCATTTGGTATTTGTCTTTCCGTCACATCACAGCGGGACTCAAATTCCATATCCAGCTGCTGCCCAGATCCAGCGTAGTCAACCAACTATCACTCTCTTCGATGTTCCGTGACATCCCGTCATATAGCGAAAATGCTAGAATCAACATACCTTATTCCACTTTTGGCATGGTAATAATCGTCACTTGAGTTTCTTTATCCAGAGATACGGGTCAACAAATTAAGGTAAAGCAACCTTCGCATCTTACGATAATACTGTCTTTGTTAACAACGAACTGTGCTTCGATAACACGTCCTGAGTCTAGTTTTCCCAAAAGTGATAGTTTGGATATTTAATATTCCTTTTGCCGGGATACTGTAATACTAAAGCTGCTGTCCGGCCTCGAAGTCCGGCATGTTTTCTACAAACCCTTCGAAAGCATTAGTCTGTTCTTCCCGGGTTCTTCTTCAGTCAACTTGTGTTGCACATACATTTTACTCTACACGAGCTTTGGTTAGTCTCACACATTGATAATAGTTGTTGTTTCCCTTCATCAGCAGCTTTCATCATCCACAACTCCAGCAATTCTGCTACCTTTGAGCTTCCGTGGTGGTGGAGCGCTGCTTAAGTCTAGCTTGTGCAATAGGAATACCTCTTCTTCTTTCAAACACGACACTTCAGCTACCGCCTGGCTTTTGTATCAATCGCACGCTCACGCTGGGTCCATTCGAACGCCACGAACATAAAAAGCCAATAATTACCACGTAACCGATCAGCAGCCATGTGGACTTCTTTCCTTCCAGGTCTGCCTTTGGGTGATTTTTTTTAACTCCATAATTTTGTTAATATAATGATTAATAAAAAAAAGTGTCTTCCTGTATGTGTCTCTGGGCAAATATAGTATATTTTCAGATAAATCGTCCGTCTTCGTCTTTTTATCCGGCTTTAACTTTTTTTAATTCTTTCATACTCATTCAGTTGCTTTACAGTCAAATCTATGGCGGATTTTCAAAATAAGCGTATCTTTTGGCGAGTAAAATAAGAACCAGATAAATATGAAAGATAACAATTGTAATCGATGTTTTTTTCTCTTTGTGGAAAAGCAATTTTGCAAAGATTCAGTCTGTGAAGTGGGCTACATTTACTGTGGAGCCATGTATCGTGCGGTCACTTTATATAGTATAGAAAGCGGAATTTTCGGGGGTTTGATGGAGAGGTTGAAAAGAAATTATGACATTCATATATCGTTCCGTTGAATGAAACCGGACGTCCTTATACTTTATCTCAACGGTGTGAAGGAGAATAAAACTTTCGTTCGATGGAGGTTTCTTCCAAAGTGAGTCCTAATAAGTACGCTCGACTTCGTACGTGAAGCAAT
>VOFK01001935.1_pt1 | contig 23760 bp, 43 predicted proteins | sample 5384121 | NCBI WGS metagenome assembly VOFK01 (sample SAMN12384730, study PRJNA508395) | human gut metagenome | isolation source: healthy gut J | host: Homo sapiens | reverse complement strand
CACGTATTGCTGTCGTGGTGGAAACCCTCTTTATCCAACGCTATCAAGTTCACGGAAGCGGGGCGAGTCGTTCTCCTCGTCTCCCTCCAAAAACTTTCAATTATCAATTATCAATTATCAATTACCGTCAGCGATTCCGGTCCCGGGCATCCTCGAAAGAGGAACAAGAGCGGATATTCGGGGAGTTTACCCGCCTTGCCGATACGGAAGAGGCGGAAGGTTTCGGTCTGGGCCTCTCCATCACCCGTAAGCTTCTGTCCTGATGAACGGCACGCTTGCTTTGGATAGTACCCCGGGGAAAGGCAGTGATTTCACTGATCTTGCTACCTCTTCCTTGGCTGATAACCAATCTTTGCCGGACGTAACGGCGGAGGCTCCGGATGCTGGTGAGGCCGAGGCTTTACCCCTTGTTTGAGGGGCAAGATGTCTATTGTCTTCTGGTAGATGATGATCCTCTACAACTGGCCTTGACGGGAGGAACTCTTGAAGCAGAGTCACGTGCAGGTGGTAGGTTGTACGAATCCGCATAACGTCCTCGAGCTATTGCGGAACACCGTATTCAACGCCATTATTACCGATATACAGATGCCGATGATGGATGGCTATCATTTACTGGAGCGGATACGTACGTCCGGTATCCCCGGAACGGATAAATCCCGGTGATCGCCCTATCCGCCAGTATCGCCAAGGAGCATGAGCATTATCTGGAGGCTGGTTTCACGGGTTTCTTGAACAAAGCCGTTTACCGCCGCCCAATTAATCCTTGCTGAATGAGTTGCTGACACTCCATCTGGAGGCGAGGAGCGAGTTGGATTTCTCTTCGCTGACCGCTTTTTTGCCGGAGATCCGGAGGCCTCGGCCTCTACCTACTGAAAACCTGGCTTCTCGGAGGAAAACCCGCAAGAGCATCGACTTGCTTCGGGAAGCGTTGGAGGGAAAAAGACCGGAAGGAAGCCTCCCGGATATCCCATAAGTTGATCCCCTGTTCACGATGCTGGGGGCCAATTCATGGTACAACACCTGCGGATCTTGGAGAAGAACGATGAGGAACTGACCGATTCCGGCTGGTACCACCTGCTGGGCGAGGTAATCGAGCAAGCACTTGCTTATCGTGAAGGATGCGGAGTCCGCCATCGGGTAATCTTGTGGAATCCGGTGTGGAATAAATACCCATCCGTGGAATGCCTTTCCCCATGCTTTTGAAATAAAATCCCACTTTGTAGGAACAAAATTATCTATTACTTGTTAGAGGATAAGTAGTTAGATATCCATTACCGTGTGTTTCGCTGGCTTTTGGCACGATATTCGCTATCTATTTAATGAAATCGCAAGTGGGCGTTTCTACATTTAAACCGTTAAAAACAAAAGTCATGAATTTATTCATGGCGAAAGATTAAGTCCTGAGTATTCAATTTAAGTCGCAAAAGAAAAAGGCATCCTTTCGAGGATGCTTTTTCTATTTAGTTTCGTTACTTTTTGCCACGAAATAATAAAATCTACTGAATCATATCATGGAACACGCACTACAGGCCCGGCCCCGTATCGAGGTGGTCGACGCATTACGAGATTTGCCGTTATGGCTATTATCCTATTGCATAATATCGAGCATGTTAACTTGTATAATTTTCCGGAGGCTACTACCGATGTTATGAAAGCCTTGGATAAAGGGGTATGGGATACCTTGTTCTTCCTCTTTTCCGGGAAGGCATACGCTATTTTTCGCCCTGCTGTTCGGTTTTAGTTTTTTTCATCCAGTTTGATAACCAAGCGCGAGGAAAGGGAAGGACTTCCGGCTTCGTTTCTTCTGGCGGTTGGTGCTCCTATTCTTTATCGGTTGCTTCAACGCATCGTTCTTCCCGGGGAGATCTTGGTGCTTTATTCGATCTTGGGTATTGTGTTGATACCGGTTTGTAAGTTGAGTAATAAGGTGGTATTGGCGATCGCCGTGGTCTTGATGCTACAGCCTATGGAGTGGGGCAAATTTATGTATGCCCTGATACATCCGGAATATGTGGCATCCAAGGAACAATGGTTGGTGCACCTGTATGCGGATCTATCCGTATATGGAAGGTGCTAGCTTTTTGGGAAATGGTCAAGTCTAATCTGTGGACGGCAGCTGTATAGCCTTCTCTGGGCTTGGAGCTATGGACGTTTCTTCCAGACATCGGCTCTTTTATGCTGGGTATGTTGTTGGGGCGCAGGATTGTTTGTCGATCCGGAGAAGCACCGGACGTTTTGGACAAGACCTTTGTTTTCGGGGCAGTTTGTTTCATTCCCCTCTATTTTCTGTCCCTTTCACTACCTGTTTTACTGGAGCGTACCGAAAGAGCTTGCCCGATGAGCACGATCGTGTCTTCCTTGCGTAATTTCTCGTTCATGTGCGTATTGGTATCCTCCTTTATCTTCTTGTGGCAGTGGAAGGCGCCGCATAAGGTGCTTCACGGGCTTGTGCCTTACGGAAAATGAGCTTTGACGAATTACCTCACGCAATCGATGGTAGGCTTTTCATCTATTTCGATACGGTTTATCCCTGTATGACGATCTGGGAACGACCGCCAGCTTCGCCGTAGGGAATCGCTTCTTTTCATTCTCCAGCTAGGTTTTGCCACTGGTGGCTGGCCCATCATAAACAAGAAGTCCTTTCGAGGGAGTATGGCGTAAAGCTACGTGGATGTTTTCTTGATTCGTTTTATTTATTTACCTTTGTGGTTACTATAAATAATCTGAGTGGGTATGTTGTCGATTCTAATCGTTGAAGATGATATAACTTTTTCCTTGATGCTTACCACATGGCTGGGTAAGAAAGGGTTTGTCGTAAGATCCTCGTCCTCTGTTTCCGATGCTAAACGGAGGCTGGGGGGAAGCGTTCGATTTGGTTATATCGGATTTACGCCTGCCGGATAGTGACGGGATCGACTTATTGAAATGGCTGAAAAGCACTCATCCTTCCTTACCCCTTATCATGATGACCAGTTATGCGGAGATACAAACGGCGGTTCAGGCGATGAAGCTGGGAGCGGCGGATTATATCGCTAAACCGTTGAACCCGGATGAGTTGCTGGGTAAGATAAAGGAACTTGTGCACGTGGAGGAGAAGGCTCCGGCGAGAGTCCCGGTTTCTTCGGCCCCGGATCTTTATATCGAGGGGCAGAGCCAAGCGGCCCGCCAGCTTTATGAGCATGTGCGTTTGGTGGCTCCGACGGATATGTCGGTATTGGTGACCGGCGCTAGCGGTACCGGTAAGGAGTATATCGCCCGTCGGATCCACGAGCAAAGTAATCGTAGCAAGGCTCCGTTTGTCGCCGTGGATTGCGGCGCTATCCCCAAGGAATTGGCGGCTTCCGAGTTCTTCGGCCACGTGAAAGGTTCTTTTACGGGGGCGATCGAGAACAAGACTGGGGCGTTTGTGGCGGCTCAAGGCGGTACGATATTTTTGGATGAGATCGGGAACCTGACGTATGAGGTACAGGTTCAGCTATTGCGTGCCCTACAGGAGCGCAAGGTAAAAGCCGATCGGGGAGCAATCAGGAGATCGCTATCAACGTGCGCTTGATATCCGCGACGAACGAGAACTTGCGGCAGGCGATCGAGAAAGGAGATTTCCGTGAGGACCTGTACCATCGTATCAATGAGTTCACGATCCGTATCCCGGACTTGAAAGAGCGAAAAAGGATTTGCTCTTGTTCGCCAATCATTTTCTCGATCTGGCGAATAGCGAGCTCCGGAAAGATATCATCGGTTTCGATAACGATACCATGCAATTGTTCCAATCCTATTTCTTGGCCGGGCAACCTGCGGCAGATGAAGAACGTCATCAAGTACGCCACCTTATTGGCGACCGGCCGATACATCACCCGCAAGGAACTCCCGGAGGAACTGACGGAGAACCTCCTGTCGCACGCCAACATCCAGCTAAAGAACGTGGAGCACGAACGAGACCTTATCCGTAAGGCCCTCCAAGAGTGCGGCAATAATAAGACTCGTGCGGCCCAGTTATTGGGCATCGACCGGAAGACGCTTTACAATAAGCTGAAGATTTATCAGTTGGATTGAAAATCCCGTGTTTATGTGAGTGCTTAAGGCCTATTGGGAGCCTCTGGCTTGTATGATGGGTCTGTTGCGAAATAGAAGCTTATTCTGACTATTTGCTTCATATTATACGAATATGTTGACATACCCTTCGTGCGAAAGTGACAAGATAATGAGATAGGCGTGGTAATAAACACGCTTTTTCTTGAAAAAGGGGCCGATTTTGTACACGATAGGTGGCGAAACCTGTTGCGATAGGTCGTATTGCCCAATGCCGATACTCGCATTAGGCATTATGAGCGGCCGTGCATAGGGTTGCGAGTACTCATGAATGGGCATTCTTACCGTGTTATACCCCTATTGTAACATCGCTTTTTTTCCCTTTTCTTGCCTCAAAATATGAGATACGATGAATTAATTTCGCGCTGGAGTGAGAGGCTGTTTTTCTGTATTCATCTGTCAACGAGATAAATGCTGCTTTTTTCTTCTCGTATTTGGAAACGAGCCGTACCTTTGCCCGAAAAAATCGATTCTCCGAGACTTTAGTTTTTCATTTTTGTCAAATTGCCAGATGGTATGTTATTGCCAAGAGAAAATCGTTAGGGATCTTCTCCACATCGACACCAACCGCCTTTGCCGGGAACAGGAACTTTGGCTGATAAGCTGATTGAATGGTTGGAGTAGGGTGAATAGTCTTTTGTTATTCTTTTTAACATGATGTAAAATAAATATATCCTATTTATCAAGGATATTTTCTTTTAGATTATTATTAATTATGGTTAATTGATGTAATAATATTTGTGTGTTTAAGAACTTCGCATCATAATAAAACCTACCTTTGTTGTCAACAATGTTTAATAAGTTGATTAAAATATACAACTTCTTTTTTTAACGGTGTTATAGGGTAATATTTAATGTTTAAGCATATGAAGAGATGTATTTTTTACGAAAGTAAAGTTTATGGCACTGTTCCTGTTTGCGGTGCTGATGACCGCATGTACAGCGGACGTTGTACGAGCCGAAGCCGGATCCTGATCCAAAGCCGGGACCGACGAGAGTACAAATGGTATTCGAATGATTTTTGATTATTCAACAAAGGCTAGCCATAAATTGACTGTTAAAGTCTTGGATGAATATGAGGGGAAACGTTATTATACGATAAAGTATTTGGTTCGGACTATCACTGATCCTAATTCTGTTTTCTATGTTGGAGGTAAAACAAACTCAAGGAATCCATTTATTGTTGATTTGGCTTTACCTAAGACTCAAGAATATATTTATATTAAGCAAACGGATGCACAAGGGTATAGTACTGTTGTAAGCTTAGAGGTGAAAGAAGGCGATTTATTATTGGATTATACAGATCCAGTTATTACAAAAATCTTTTTTTGCGTAGTGACAGTGGGGTTAGTGATCAAGAAATAACACGTTGGCTCACCCCGCTTTCGGAGAAGGAAATTAAGAAGTTGGATAAAAAAGCTGAGATGAAAGATGTAATAGAGCTACGGGTGGTATGACTCTTGATAAAAATAAGAGTTATAAAAATTACGAGCGGAAAGGTCAACAATGTCGTTTTCCCTGATAACGAGAACTACACTCTTTATATTTTTAGCGGCGCTACCTTGGATTTAGCTTCTTCAGCCTCACCATTGACAAAAAACAGTCAAATTGTAGTTTTTCATGGAGGTCAGATAATTGGCTCTAAGGCTGTTCTGAAAATTGATGGAAATTCTCAATTGGTTAATATGGGTAAAAAGTAGATATTAATAGAATAGAAACTCTACCTTCGCCACATAGTTCAATTTATAATCATACGAATTCGGAAATTACAGTAAACTCAATGCATTTGAATGGAGGTGAACTTCATAATCATTGTTTGGTAAAGGTTGGTACTTTCTCTTTTGATGGATCTGCTTCCGGATTATATTTAAATCGGGGTTCTTCTGTAATTTCCGGAATTTTATATATGGTTTATGATACGAAAATATCGATGGCGGAACATTCCTTGTTTGAGACAGATGCGTTGAATCCTGCTCAAACAGGTCCTGTATCCTTAGTTGTAGAGGATGCGGATGCCAATCAATATGGAGATGGGAATAGTGCCAAATTGTTTAAGGTGAATGGTGTATTGGATTATACATCTGTTCAGATAACAGGCTTTTTTCTGGGTGATTTATATACTTATGCGCAAAGTGAAGTAAATTATTCAGCTAATAAGAATGGTGCGTTAAGAGTGGTTGGCAATAAATGCCCTGTAAATATATCCGGTGATTGTTTTGGTGATATCAATTACAGTAAAGATGAGCCTTTTACAGACGAATCCGAGACGCCTGAGTATAAACCTGAATATGATAAGACAGAAGCTTATGTCTATTTATTTGAAGACAATTGGCCTAATTTTTGGTGACTATGATATGAATGACTTGGTTATGATTGTCAGCATCATAAATACGACAGAGGCTAGCAGTGAAGGTATTAATGCAAAAACTGTATATTTATCAACAAGTGTTAGGGCTGTAGGTGCAACGAAATCTTTATATGCTTTTGCGAAGATCCAAGGAACAGACAAGGTTATTAATTTATTGGAAGGAAAAGAGGCGCATGAGTTCATGAATAGCGATTTAGGTCAAATAATAAATACATATAATAAGACTTGTGAAGCACGTGAAAGCTTGATAGAAGTAGATGTGAATGGCATGAGCGGAGTTGTGAATGCTAACAACTTAAACGTTTTTTATTGTTTGGGGTGATCCTAATAAGAATAAAAAGAACGAGTCCATATAGCTGGTTTTTAGGGACGGAACAAGCAGCCACTGGCCTTAACAAGTGATGAATATTATCGATATAAGTATAATGAGAATATTGATAATTCAACAGAGGAATTTAATAATATGATGTGGGGATTGATGATCCCTAAATCATCTTTGATTCATATCCTAGAGAAGGTATTTCTATTATGGATGCATATCCTCAATTTATGAATTGGGCCAAGTCTGGAGGAAAAGATGTTTTGGATTGGTATACTTTGGAGGTGTCAATGATCTTCTTTACCAAGGAGATTCTGCTAAAGATAAGTGATCATAGCATCTAAATGATAATTTTATTTGTCGTAAACAGTAAATAGATTTAAGAATAAAAACGGATTGCGGGAACTTTATCCTTAGCAATCCGTTTTTCATTTCTATTAATCCAGCATCAAACTCATATAAGCCATTCTCCCCTGATAATCCATCAGCTGTCGTGTGAGCGTTTGGTTATCCATTTGTTCCAAGTCTTTTTTGGAGACGGGGCTTTCGTGTTGTTTGGATAGCCAGAGGTGGATCATGCGTTTCGTGTCGATGATGCGGGCCATACCCATAGGTAAGGTACCCGGAGGGGTGGGAGGGGTATTGACCGTCGCTTGCGATATGTTATTTTGCAGGGTAAGCTCTTGCAATAGTAATTCCTTGATCTCTTCCGAGTCGTAAAGAAGTTCCTTGATAAAAAGCATTTTGTCGGACGGCGCTGTACCCGCCTCAAGAGGCAACGCGAAAGCCATGCCAACCACCTTCTCGTTCTCGTCAAGGCTGTGTACATTCCTCCGTTATCTAATTGCAGATCGGAGTATCGTGATGAAATCATCCTGCGAGTGCAAGATACAGGAAGGGCGTTCACGTAATTTGCGGTTGAAATAAGCGAACAATTCGTCGGTTGTCGGTACACTCCGGTTGGATAACCGTTATCTTCGGGAGTTGAACCGGCGTATTCGGGCCGGATATACGTCTCCACGGAATAATCGAATGCCTCGGTATAACCCTGTTCCCGGTAATAGTCGAATAGCCAAGGATCGGCAGGGATCAAGGCGGAGATAGCGATCTCACGCCGTTCCATTTCCTCGAATGTCCTCTTGCAAGAGTTGTCGCATAAGCCCTTCCCCTTTCTTCCGGAGCTGTGCACGCCCCGGAGATATAGCCTACCGAGATCTCGGTACCCAAATAAGTCATCGTATAAAGGAACTATCTGCAAGGCAGATACTATTTTACCGTCCTTCTCGATGGTCATTGCGTTCTCGTCCTTGTAAACACGATCAAAATAAAGGCTGATAAATGCCTCAGAATCCCCGAAGCAGGTACGCCATAAGTTTACGATTTGTTGTTTCTTGTCCATAATTTATTTAGTTTGCGTAAGTTGCTTTTTATTGCGGCACTCTTCTCTAATAGTATGGTAGGCTGATAAGAAAGCTTCGCTTGGCGCAACCCCGGTATGCCGAGAGATCCTCCCTCCCGGTTCACTGTATGTATACTGTTCCGGAAGGTGAGAAGCAAACTCTTGGTTAATCACCGTATAGGCACCATCGAAATTCACGTCCGCTTTCTCCACGTGAACCCCGGAAATGTATTATGATTGATGGGTGCCCCGAAAGAAAAAGCGATAATCTCGTTATCAACCCGGAGAGCGCCACCGATCAGGCCTAGGCTGTCAAAATAATGTAAGGCATAGGTAAGGGAGCGACGTTCGTCATTAAGCTCTTCCTCGTCATTATCTCCATTGTTCGCCTTATACCATTTACATTCCAGTTTCAGGCATTGGGGACTGACGATATCCGGCGTGATAGGGACATACTCGTACGAATATTGTTTTCTTGAAATTATTGATATGATTACGTTTGGATTGGTATTTCTTACCCCGTAAGGTCGCTAAAATCCTCCGTAAATAAATGTAATCGAAATAATCCCGTTCTGGGATATAAAAAAAGCTTCCGGGAAGTGCGCTTTCCAGTTGCTCCTTGGCGTCGGGGGTGATACCCAGCATACAGAGTGATGTCCATATTTTAAGGAATCCTCTTCCAACAAGCGAACGGCACCCGTTAGATCTCCACTCCCGACAGGCATCATATAGGCGAAACGGCTCTTGTCCTCGATCATGAAACGGATTAATAAATAGCCATCCACGATAGCGAATTCGCTGTCATATAAGAAAACGCCAACTGCACATGTTCGCGAATGAGAAATCACAATTGCGATAATCGCTGGGAAATGTAAATGAGGTTATGATCTTTTGTCTTCTAACCTAATCGGTTTAAACGGTATATCCATAAATTTTCTTGTACTGTTTTACAAACTGCAAATATAAAAAACTAAAATGCGTGTGCGAATGTTTAGAATGGGAATAATAAAGGTAATATAAATACCATAATGATTCCCATCACGATTTGTAAAAGGCAATCCCACCCTTTACATAGTCCATAAATGTATATTTTCCGGTGGACTTAACGAGTGCGTTGGGTGGGCGTAGAGAAGGGGAGGCGAAGATATTGTTCGTTGTTTTCTTGTTTCGGGAAAAATGGCTAAACTTATAGGTTGAACAGCCATTTTGTAAAATAGGGGGCTGGAGCTATTTTTGCAATATGAAATTCGCAACAATTAGGTTAAAACGAATGTTGTTTTAATGTCTAACGAAAAGAAGATAAATCAGAGATGAAAAGTACGATGCGATTATTATTGGTTTTGGGAAAGGTGGAAAAACCTTGGCGGCGGATTTGGCCAACCATGGATGGAATGTAGCTGTGGTGGAGGAGCGTTCGACGGTATGTACGGAGGTACTTGTATCAATATCGGCTGTATACCGACGAAAGCGCTTGTACATTACGCTCAAGTGACAAGGGGGTATCGCAGACCTTCTACCTTCGAGCAATATGCGGAGGAGTTTAAAAGGGGCGATCCTCGCCAAGGAGAAACTGACCTCTTTGCTTCGTGAGAAGAATTTTCAAGAATCTGATGATCGGGAGACCGTAACGGTCTATACCGGAGAGGCTTCTTTTCGTTCCCCCTTATGAGATTGTCGTGAAAACGGATACGGACTCTTTCTTGCTGGAAGGCGAGAAGATATTCATCAATACCGGAGCCACGACGATTATTCCTACGATAAGCGGTATCGAGGATAATCCTTACGTATATACAAGTACTTCCATTATGGAACTGGAGAAACTGCCACGGCATCTGGTTATTGTCGGAGGCGGATATATCGGGCTGGAATTCGCTTCCATGTTCGCCGGTTTTTGGGTCGAAGGTAACGATCTTGGAGGCAGGGGAGGTATTCATCCCTCGTGAGGACCGGGACATCGCCGATTCGGTGAAGTCTACGCTAGAGAAAAAAGGGATCGCCATTCATTTGAATACGGTCGTGCAGACGATCGAGCATGGGATGCCGGCGGGTGCGGTGATCTGCCGTATCTCGGGAGATACCTTGCGGCTGGATGCTGAGGCGGTGCTGGCTACCGGCCGTAAACCGAATATCACGGAAAAGCCTAAATCTGCAGGCCGCCGGAATACAGACGACTAATCGTGGCGCTATCGAGGTGGATAGTAAGTTGCGTACCAATATCCCTAATATCTGGGCGATCGGGGATGTACATGGCGGATTACAATTCACCTATCTGTCTTTGGATGATTACCGTGATTATCCAGGGAAGAGTTTGGTAATGGTTTCCGGAGCTTGGACGATCGGGAAGCAGTGGCTTATTCCGTATTCATCGATCCTCCGTTGGCCCATGTCGGGTTGGAACGAGACGCAAGCCCGTTAAGATGGAGAAAAATATAAAGGTGGCCAGCCTGCCCGCCGCCGCCATGCCTCGTACCCGTACCATCGAGCAGACGGATGGCTTACTGAAAGCCGGTAGATGCGGATACCGGGAAGATCCTAGATGTACCTTATTCTGCGCCGAGTCCAGCGAAGTCATAAATACGGTTAGCTTATGGGATGCGTCTCGGGCAAGATTACACATTCCTTCGGGATTCGATATGCACCCATCCGTCGATGAGTGAGGCTTTAAATGATCTATTTGGATTAATAAAATAAAAAACATAAATATGAAAACATCAAATATTGATTAATCGGCTTGGCCGTGATGGGCGAGAACCTTGCGTTGAATATGGAAAGTAAGGGGTTCGCCGTATCCGTTTATAATCGTACAGCGCCGGGAGAGGGGCTGTGGTAGACCGCTTCATGAGCGGTCGTGGAAAAGGAAAGAATTTTATAGGAACCCATACGATACAGGAATTTGTTGAGTCTATCGAGCGTCCTCGCAAGATTATGCTGATGGTAAAAGCGGGTACCCCGGTGATGAGCTGATGGCTCAATTGATTCCTTACTTATCACCCGGCGACGTGATTATTGATGGTGGTAACTCGGATTTCCATGATACGGAACGCCGGGTGAAGGAGATGGAGGCGCATGGGATGTACTGTAGGTACCGGAATCTCCGGAGGCGAGATCGGTGCCTTTGTACGACCTTCCGTGATGCTGGGTGGTTCGCCTGCTGCTTGGCCTTTGGTGAAGGATGTCTTGCAAAAGCATCGCCGCCAAGTTGGACGACGGGACGCCTTGTTGCCAATGGATTGGTCCGGGTGGAGCCGGCCATTTCGTGAAAATGGTACACAATGGTATCGAGTATGGAGATATGCAGTTGATTTCGAGGCGTATTCCTTTATTGAAGAATCGTCTGGATCTGGACAATGAGGCCTTGGCTCGTATCTTTGAGGATTGGAACACGGGAGAGCTGGATAGCTACCTGATCGGTATTACGGCCGATATTCTCCCGCTTCAAGGACGAGGCGGGGGAGGGCTACCTGCTAGATAAGATATTGGATGCCGCCGGCCAGAAGGGTACCGGTAAATGGAGCGCTATCGCCGCTATGGACGAGAATGATCCGCTGACATTGATTACCGAGGCTGTTTATGCCCGTATGCTTTCTTCCATGCAGGAAGAACGGAAAAAAGCGTCCTCGCTTTATCCGGAAGAGTGGCGTGCTGGGGCAGACTTTTGATCTCGGAGAAAGAGATCAAGCAGGCTTTGTATGCCGCTAAGTTGGTTTCCTACGCACAGGGATTCTCTTTGTTGTGCCAAGCCTCCAAGCGATATGATTGGCAGTTGGATTACGGTACGATCGCCAAGATTTGGCGGAAGGGATGTATCATACGCTCTGTCTTTTGGAGAAAATTACGCAGGCTTATGAGAAGAACCGGAATCTGGAGAACCTCTTATTCGATGAGTTCTTTATTCAAAAAGATAGAGTCTTCCTTGTTGGCTTGGCGGCAAGTGGTAGCCGAGGGTGCCTTTGCATGGAGTGGCTTTGCCGGCGATGAGCTCGGGGTGTGAGCTATTTCGATGGACTGTCTACCCCGCATTCCGCCGCTAACTTGATTCAGGCCCAGCGGGATTATTTCGGGGCTCATACTTATGAGCGGGTCGATTGGGAGCGTGGTAAGTTTTTCCATACCAACTGGACGGTGAGGGAGGAAAGACGGTTTCTGGAACTTATAACGTATAAAAGACATGAAGAAAGCAGATAATCAATTATTAGTTATATTCGGGGCGTCGGGCGATCTTACCAGTCGCAAGTTGCTTCCCTCTTTGTTCGAGTTATATGTTCGTGGCTTGCTACCCGACCGCTTCTGCATCTTGGGAGCCGCCCGTACCGCTTATGGCGATGAGGAGTTCCGTGCGGAGCAACATACGCATATCTTGAGGCACAGAAGGGAAAGACCTACGACGAGGGCTTGATCGATGACTTCTTGGAGAATGTTTATTACCTCGCCTTCGATTCCACCAACGCCGATGAATACTACAAATTGCGTGAGCGCATCGAGTTCTTGCAAGAGAAACATGACTTGCCGGATAAGATCATCTATTACTTGGCTACCCCGCCGGTGATGTACGAGAGATCGTCCCGCAATGTTTGCTGGAGAGTGGTTTGAACAAGACCGAGTCTCCGGACGGTTTCAGGCGGATCATCGTAGAGAAGCCGTTCGGTACCAGCTTGAGTCTGCCCGCCAGTTGAATGATCATTTACGACATATCTTCCATGAGGAGGAGATTTATCGTATCGACCATTATCTGGGGAAAGAGACCGTGCAGAATATCTTGGTATTGCGTTTCTCGAACGGTATTTTCGAGCCATTGTGGAATCATAATTATATCGATTCCATCGAGATCAGCGCTACTGAGACCTTGGGGGTGGAGAATCGAGGGAAATATTATGATGGAGCCGGGGGATGCGGGATATGATCCAGAATCACTTAATGCAATTGATGTCGTTTATCGCCATGGAATCTCCTCTATATTCGAGCCGGAACCGATTCGTGACGAGATCGTGAAAGTATTCCGCTCCATACGCCCGTATACGGTGTTGGATATGGATAAGATGGTTGTCCGTGGACAATATATCGGTTATCGGGAAGAGAAGAACGTAGTTCCCCGACTCGAATACCGAGACGTATGTGGCGATGAAGTTCTTTATCGATAACTGGCGCTGGAGCGGTGTGCCTTTCTATTTCTATACGGGAAAGAAGTTGCCGGAGAAGTCATCGGAGGTAGTGATCCACTTCAAGTCTACGCCCCATCAACTGTTTGTCGGTCAATGTTCGGGAGGTTCCTGCAATAAATTGACCATCCGTATCCAACCGAACGAGAGTATATCCTTGAAGTTTCGGGCTGAAAAATGCCGGGAGCCGGTTTCGAGGTGAAAGCAAGTCAGCATGGACTTCCGCTACGATTCCCTCTCGAAGAGCTATCTTCCTGACGCTTACGAGCGTCTGTTGCTGGATGCCATGCTGGGCGATTCTACCTTGTATGCTCATGTAGCGACGCTTTGGAGGCTAGCTGGAAATTTATCGATCCGATCTTGCTCCATTGGAAAGAGGAGGGTTCGAAGAACTTATTCTTCTATGAGCCGGGCGAGGACGGACCGGAGGAAACTGTTATTTTAGGTGCGGAAAAGAAAGTCTGCGCCTGCCAAAGAAGATAATTTTATGGAAATAAAGAGATATAATGAGATGAAAGAGGCGCTTCGGTCGATGACGGAGGACATGATGGCGATGATTCGCCGAAAAGACTTCGCCCGTTTAACCTAGCGCTCTCGGGAGGGAGACGGCGAAGCATATGTTTTCCCTCTGGGTAGATGAGTATAAGGATAAGATTGACTGGAATAACATCCGTTTCTTCTGGGTGGACGAGCGTTGCGTTCCTCCAACGAGTCCGGATAGTAATTACGGTCATGCGAATCATTTGCTTTTTAAGCCTTTTGTGTATCCCGGCGGATCATATCCACCAGATCAAGGGCGAGAACGAACCGGGTACTGAGGCGATGCGTTATTCATGGGTCGTAAAGGAATTCTTGCCGTTGTTCAATCAAATGCCTACGTTCGATTGCATCATCCTCGGCGTAGGTGAGGATTCCCATACGGCATCCATTTTCCCTACCACCATGGAGCTATTGTCGGATAGCCGTAACTATGCGGTATCCCAGCAACCTTCTACCGGTCAATACCGGATCACCATGACGGGACCGCTTATCTTGAACGGCGCCCCCTTATTGGTCCCGATACTGGGCACGAACAAGGAACCCGTAATCCAGAGGCTCTCCAAGGGTTATTCTCCTTCAAACGACACGCCTGCTGCTTATATCTTATCGCATGCCGTACAAGCTACGATTTATGGGCTGAACCCATGATTTTGCGACATGCCGAGCCCTTCCCAATAAACATATACGTGTTTTCGAAAAAACACGTACATATACTCCTCTCCTTGGAGAAGATATACTGCAAGTACCCTAGAGATATACTTCACCGTCAAGTAAGTACTACTTCTCGTGATATATCCTATTAGTATATACAAGACTGCTGCCCACATTTAAAGTGAATGTATTTGTTGGATTCATGTTTTTTTGCGAAGTTTGTTGCTTGAAAAGTAAGCTTTGAGACATGAATACGAGAAATATTGTACTGTGTATATTATATTTGTTTTTGGTGCCGATGGGAGGGTTTGCCCAATCTGAGGTCGTTGTCTTGTATCCCGATACTGAAAATAAGGATTTGGATGAAGCAGTATACCAAAAATCTTTTGGCCGGCACGATCGATATGGGGAAAAGTGTGGATTGGCAGAAGGCTACCTGCGACTGGTTCCGCAGAAGCGCTTCCGGAGGGACGGTATCTCTTGTTCAATCCTCGTAGGGATAAAGGGTTGAGCGGGGGAGATGTCCGATTTTTGAGCATCAAGTGATGGGAACTGGAGCATCTGGAGAAAGCCGATCTGATTATCATGAACATTCTGGCGACAGCAAAAATCCCCGATAACTTTATTGGAGATGGGGCTGTTTATGCGCTCGGAAAGTTGCGGGTGATTTGCGAGCCCGGCTTTTACCGGTATGATAATGTGCGCTTAACTTTGCGCGCTATGGCGTCCCATTGTATCAGAATATGGACGATTTTTTGAAAACCATGCGCTAATCTATTATTATTTGTTTAACTTTGTATAGTTTTGTAGGGACGGTGTGGAATCGATCCTAAGCGAGTATTGTCGAACAAAATGGAAAGAATATGAAAGGTATAGTTTAGCCGGTGGATCGGGTACCGCTTGTATCCGATCACTAAAGAGTTTCCAAGCTTAACTTCTACCTATTTATGATAAGCCGATGATTTTTTATCCGGTATCCGTGCTCATGTTGGCGGGGATACGGGAGATTCTTATTATATCGACCCCTCAAGGGATTTGCCGGGCTTTCGTCGTTTACTGGGCGATGGCTCCGATTATGGCGTTCGTTTTGAATATGCCGAGCAGCCTTCGCCGGACGGATTGGCGCAAGCTTTCATCATTGGAGAGCGCTTTATTGGCGATGACTCCGTTTGCTTGGTGCTTGGCGATAATATCTTTTACGGACAGAGCTTTACCCGTATGTTAAAAGAGGCCGTTGACAAGGCGGAGAACGAACAAAAAGCGACCGTGTTCGGTTACTACGTAAACGATCCGAACGCTATGGCGTGGCCGAGTTCGATGCGGATGGGAACGTCCTCAGTATCGAGGAGAAACCGAAGGAACCGAAGTCGAATTACGCCGTGGTAGGATTGTATTTCTATCCGAACAAGGTGGTGGGCGTGCCAAAATATCAAGCCATCCGCCCGTGGAGAGCTGGAGATCACTACCGTGAACCAGTGGTTCTTTGAAGGATGGGGAGTTGAAAGTGCAGCTATTGGGACGTGGATTCGCTTGGTTGGATACCGGGACTCACGACTCGTTGTCTGAGGCATCTACTTTCGTGGAGGTGATCGAGAAGAGACAGGGACTGAAGGTGGCTTGTCTGGAGGAGATCGCTTTCAAGCAAGGGATGGATTGATGAGAAGCGACTTGAGCAAGTGGCTTTGCCGATGATTAAGAATCAGTACGGCCAGTATTTGATGAGGTTGATTAATAAGTAGTAAGTAGTTCAGAATACGAGATATCGATGGAAAAATGACAGTAAAATATTTGTTGCCGGTCACCGGGGCTTGGTAGGCTCCGCCATTCTGAATAATTTGCGTAGCAAAAGGGTATACGAACTTCCTGCTTCGTACGCATGCGGAACTGGATCTGACGGATCAAGCTGCTGTGAACGAGTTTTTTTGCCGCTGAACGGCCGGACTATGTGTTCTTGTCGGCGGCGCACGTCGGCGGTATCATGGCGAACAGTCTGTACCGTGCCGATTTTATCTACAATAATTTGATGATCCAGAATAATGTCATTCATGCCTCTTGGAAAAACAATGTAAAGAAATTATTATTCTTGGGAAGCACCTGCATCTATCCCCGTGAGGCTCCGCAGCCGATGCCGGAGGATTGCTTGCTGACATCTCCCTTTGGAATATTCCAACGAGCCTTATGCGGTCGCCAAGATAGCGGGTATCAAGATGTGCGAGAGTTACAACCTGCAATACGGTACGAACTATATCGCCGTGATGCCTACGAACCTCTACGGCCGAATGATAATTTCAATCTGGAGACCTGCATGTGTTGCCAGCCATGATCCGTAAGATCCATCTGGCGAAATGCCTGCATACAGGAGATTGGGAGGCCTTGCGTAAGGATATGGACATTCGTCCGGTAGAGGGCGTGTCTGGGGAAGGCCTCCGAGCGGAGATACTCTCCGTATTGGATAAACAGGGTATCCGTCCGGCGAGGGGAGCTGTGGGGAACCGGCAAGCCGCTCGTGAGTTTTTATGGAGCGAGGAGATGGCCGACGCTTCTGCTTTTATATCATGGAACACGTGGATTTCGAGGATGTCCGCCAGAAGGAGGGCGAGGTCCGGAATACACATATTAATATAGGTACGGGTATCGGGAGCTTTCGATCCGTGAGGGGTCGCCGAACTGATCCGGCGAGAGATCGGGGTTCGAGGGCGAGTTGAGGTTTAACTCGTCCAAGCCGGACGGTTCGTAAGCGACGGATGTAAGCAGAGTTGCATGCCTTGGGTTGGCGCCATGATCGAGATCGAGGAGGGCGTGAAGCGACTCTATGAATGGTACTTGGGAATTGAAAAATGAGAATTGAAAATTGAAAATTAGAGAAATGGGCAAAAAGTAGCGTTAATAACGGGTATTACGGGACAGATGGGGCTTATCTTACTGAGTTCTTGATTAAGAAAAGGATATACGGTACATGGTATCAAGCGTCGTTCTTCCATGTTCAATACGGGACCGTATCGATCATTTGTATCAAGACCCGCATGTGGAAAACCGTAATTTGATTCTGCATTATGGCGATTTAACGGATAGTTTGAATCTTACACGTATCATTGGCGAGGTTCAACCGGACGAGATCTATAATCTGGCCGCCATGAGCCATGTAAAAGTAAGTTTCGACACTCCCGAATATACGGCGAATGCGGATGGTTTGGGCGTATTGCGTATCCTAGAGGCGGTCCGCTTGCTGAACTTGATCCCGAAGACACGTATTTATCAGGCATCTACATCTGAGTTGTATGGCTTGGTGCAAGAGGTGCCGCAGAGGGAGACTACTCCTTTCTATCCGAGAAGCCCTTATGCCGTAGCGAAACTATACGGTTACTGGATTACGGTGAATTATAGGGAAGCCTATCATATGCACGCTTCCAATGGCATCTTGTTTAATCACGAGTCTCCATTAAAGGGAGAGACATTCGTGACCCGTAAGGTAACCCGGGCGGTTTCACGTATCGTTTTGGGTATGCAAAAAAAGGTTTATATGGGTAATCTTTCCTCCAAACGGGATTGGGGGACACGCAAAAGATTACGTGCGTGCCATGTACGCTATTTTGCAACAAGATGAACCCTCGGATTATGTCATAGCTACCGGGATTACTACCACGATTCGGGACTTTATCCGTATGGCTTTTGAGGAAATTGGCGTGGGAATCCGCTTTAAAGGAGAAGGGATAGACGAGGTCGCTATCATAGAGTCGATAGACGAGGGATTGTTCGTCAAGAAGGTTGGTGATGCCTATCTGGAAAACTTTAAGAAACGTGTGGGTGAGGAAGTTGTAGGAGTAGATCCGCAGTATTTCCGCCCTACGGAAGTAGAGTTGCTGATCGGTGACGCTACGAAGGCACGTACTCGTTTAGGGTGGGAACCGGAGTATTCATTAGTGGCTTTAATTGAGGATATGATGAAGAACGATATAAAACTAATGAAGAAGGAGTCTTATCTGAAAGAGGGGGCTATAAAATTTTGAACTATTTCGAGTGAGTTCAAGACAATTTGAAAGATTTTATTTGTTGTAATTACAAAAAGAGTTAATTTTGTGCCAATTTTAAGATATTAGGTAATTGATTGTTTAATTAAAATGTTGAAAATATGAAGACTAAGGTTTTACTTTTTAGCTTTGTTATCAGGTTTTGTATTCTCTGTGACAGCACAGGAATATCAACCGCAGGTGGGGTTCAGCAATGAGGCTGGTTATAAGACTAATTTCAAGAAGAATAAAGCTTGCGACAATTGGTTTATTTCAATTGCGGGTGGAGCCAGCGTATTGTTAGGGGACCAAAATGGAGAGGCTGATTTCAAGAATCGTTTAAACTTCGCTCCACAAGTATCTTTTGGTAAGTGGTTTAATCCGTATTTAGGATTCCGTACCCAGTTAAATGGTGGTATTATCCACGGTTTTTGAAGGTGATGGCGCACAGTTTATGCAACATAATAAATATGTAGCCGCTCACGTAGACTTGTTGTGGGATGTTACTAACTTCTGGGCTCCTTACAGAGAATCTAAAGTGTTCCGCTTGATTCCTTGGGTCGGTTTTGGTTATGCGCAGCGTTTCAAGACTACAGAGTCTTATGATCGTCCAAGAACGGAGTCTCCTACGTTGAACGCTGGTATCTTAACCGCTTTCCGTTTGAGCAAACGTGTTGATTTGAACGTTGAGATCCAAGGTTCTTTGTTGAACGAGCAGTTTAACCGCGTTGAGATGAATCACCTGACAGATGGTATCGTTCAGTTGAGTGCTGGTTTGACATTCAAATTGGGTAAAGACAGACTTCGAGGTATTGGAGCCGATGGATTACGCTTTGTTGAACGACGAACGGCCAGATCAACTCTTTGCGTGCTGCTAACGATGAGTTGAGCAAACGTCCGGTTTCTTGCCCTGAGTGCCAAGAGACAGTTACTGAAGTTGTAAATAACTACGTTGACAATGTGGTTTACTTCCGCATCAACAGCGCTAAGATCGACAAGAACCAGCAGATCAATATCTATAACACAGCTGAGTTCATGAAGAACAACAACGCTCCGATTAAGGTAGTTGGTTACGCTGACAAGAAGACGGGTACTTCTGATTATAACATGGGTCTTTCTGAGAAACGTGCTAGAGCGGTCGCTAAGGAACTTATCGATAAATACGGTATCTCTTCTAGCCAGATCACTATCGAGTGGAGAGGTTCGGACGAACAACCTTATGGCGAAAAATAGCTGGAACCGTGTAGTAATTATGAGCGCTAATAATTAATTTACGAATTAATACTTTAAAAAGGCCGTACTTCTAAGTGCGGCCTTTTTTGCGCCGAAAAAATACTTACTTTGTGTGAGAATTTATCAATTGCTATGATATTGAACAAAAAACATGGTTATTTAATCCAATGGCTGATTGGTGTAGGAGATTTGATCGTATTGAATCTTTTGTTTATGGCCGTTTTTCATCTGCTTGGCCCGAAATACACGGAAGCGATATCCTATAATTTGAGAGAGGTTATTCTGTTATTGAACTTCTGTTATTTCTTCTCTTTATATTTTATCCCGATTCAATTGCATCAGGCGGTCGTGTTTATCGACAAGATCGTGCAACGGGCGTTCGGATTGGTTACCGTACTTATTTTTTTGTTCGCTACTTGCTTGATCTTCTTGAATGTGGGAGATGTCCTGGCAACCTTCCTCTTGGTCTATTACGGGGTTTCTATCATCTTGTTTTTCGCTTTGGCGGGTTTTGGTGCGCCTATCTTTAAAGTTGTACAGGCGAAAAGGCTATAACTTTAAGAAGGTGGTGATTGTGGGGGCCGGAAAGAATGGTATGGAGCTTTACCAAGTCATGAAAGATGATTTGAGCTATGGGTTTAGTGTAAAGGGGTTCTTTGATGATAATGACTCGTTGAAAGACGTTTTACCTAATTATTTGGGTAAGACGAGTGAGGTGGAAGCGTATGTGCTGGAGCATGATATCGATGAGATTTATTGTACCTTGCCGGGTACGAACAACGGAAAGATCGTGCGGCTTCTGAATTTCGCCGAAAGAAGATGGTGCGCTTCTATATCGTGCCCGAGTTTTACCGGGATGTAAAGAAGATGGTGATGGAGGTGATGGAATCGATCCCATTGCTGACGGTCCCGTCAGGGAGCCTTTGCAATCCGCCTATAACCGGTTCTTGAAACGGACGTTCGATATATTTTTCTCTTTGGTGATTTTGCTCACGATTTATCCGATCCTGTACATCGTGGTCGGTATAATGATCAAGTTAAGCTCACCCGGCCCGATTTTGTTTAAGCAGAAACGTACGGGATTGTATGGGCATGACTTCGAATGTTTTAAATTTCGTACGATGAAGGTGAACGCGCAGGCCGATACCTTGCAGGCCGTCAAGGATGATCCCCGGAAGACTCGGATCGGCGATTTCTTGCGCCGGACGAATCTGGATGAGTTCCCTCAGTTCGTGAACGTCTTGCTGGGCGATATGTCCGTGGTAGGCCCTCGTCCGCATATGTTGAAGCATACCGAGCAGTACTCGGCGTTGATCGATAAGTATATGGTGCGGCATTTGGTGAAACCGGGAGTAACGGGATGGGCGCAAGTCACCGGTTACCGGGGTGAGACCAAGACGCTGGAGCAGATGGAAGGACGTGTGAAGAGAGATGTGTGGTATATAGAGAATTGGACGTTTTTCCTTGATTTAAAGATTATTGTGGTTACGGTACTGAATATGTTCAAGGGAGAGAAGAATGCGTATTAATCGATTTGTTGCACACTTTTTGCGGATTTGTGTAATCTGTATTTATATTTATGCTATATTCGCTCGATGGGAAGAATAATTGCAATAGATTACGGCCGGAAACGTACGGGGATAGCCGCTACGGATATTTTACAAATGATCGCTAACGGCGTGGCGACAGTCCCAAGTGGAGAGGTTGTGAAATACCTGTCGGATTACATATCACGGGAACCGGTGGATTTATTTGTGGTCGGGCTTCCGAAGCAAATGAACAATGAGCCTTCTGAGAACATGAAGTATGTGTGGAGGCGTTCGTGACCCATCTGAAAAGGACGATACCAAGTATCCCGGTAACTTATTACGACGAGCGGTTCACGTCGGTCTTAGCTCATAAGGCCATGTTGGAAGGCGGTTTAAAGAAAAACGGCAAGATAAAGGACTGGTCGATGAGATTAGCGCCGTTATTATTTTGCAAACTTATTTAGAAAGTAAAAAATATCAGTTATAACTTATGATTTTACCCGTATTTTTTATATGGTCAGCCCGTGCTAAGAAAAGGAGGCTGAGGATGTACCTAAAGATTATCCTGACTTGAAACAGTTGGTTGCCAATATGTTTTGAAACGATGTATAATGCCGATGGGGTAGGACTTGCCGCTCCTCAGGTGGGCTTGTCTATCCGTTTGGTGGTTATAGACGGTGATGTGATGGGGAGATGACTTCCCTGAATGCAAAGGTTTTCAAGCGTGCGTTGATTAATCAGTTTTTGGAACGTAGCGGAGGAGGAATAGCTATGGAGGAAGGCTGCTTGAGCCTGCCGGGTATACACGAAAGTGTCTCGCTCGAAAACGGTTCGTGTGAGATATTGGGATGAGAATTGGGAGGAGCACGAGGGAAGTGGTGGAAGGTTTCGCCGCCCGTATCGTGCAGCATGAGTGCGACATCTGACGGGGCATGTCTTTATCGACAATGTCTCCGCTATTCGCCGTCAATTGAACAAAGGCAAATTAAATAGTATTATTAAAAGGGACGGTTCGTTGCTCTTACCGGGGCAAAAGCCGTTGGTAAATAATAAATCTATAAATAATCAATATGACAGATTTAAGTAAAAACATTGAGGCCCTCAGGGAAAAAAAGCCGTTATCGAGATGGGCGGTGGTGAGGCTGCTATCAAAAGCGGCGATGGGTGGCTTACTGCCCGGGGCGTATCTTGGCTTTGTTGGATAAGAACTCTTTCCATGAGTATGACATGTTCGTGAAACACGAAGTCCGTGATTTCGGTATGGAGAAGAAGGTTCTGCCGGTGATGGTGTGGTTACCGGTACGGGTACGATCTTTGGTGCCCCGGTTTGCATCTATGCGCAGGACTTTACGGTTGCCGGTGGTTCGTTAGGTTTGCAGCATGCTCGTAAGATCACCAAGATCATGGATCATGCGTTGAAGATGAAATGTCCGATCATCGGAATCAATGACTCGGGGCGCGTATCCAAGAAGGTGTTGGTGCTTTGGCTGGTTATGGTGAAATATTCTATCGCAATACGATCGCCTCGGGCGTGATCCCTCAATTTCCTTGATCCTCGGTCCTTGTGCCGGTGGTGCCGTTTATTCTCCGGCGTTGACGGACTTCGTGTTTGTGGTTGAGAACATCTCTAAGATGTTTATCACGGGACGAACGTTATCCCAAGACCGTGCTGGGTGAGGATATCTCTATGGAAGACCTTGGTGGCGCACGTGTTCATGCGGAGACTACAGGTAACGCTTCATTTCTATGCCTTGAGCGAGCAGAATGTTTCGATCAGGTGAAACGTTTGGTTAGCTTCATCCCTTGGAATAATCAGGAGCGTGCGAAAGTGGTTGAGACCCGAAAGAGCCGTCCGCTATGCTGAATATCGACAGCAAGTAGTTCCGGCGGACCCGAGAAAAACAACCGTATGATGTGCGAGACGTTATCAGATGTATCGTCGATGACTCGGACTTCTTGGAGATTCAAGAGTTGTGGGCCGCTAATATTTGTGATCGGTTTTTTGGCCGTATGGCAGGAGAAACGGTAGGTTTCGTTGCCAATCAACCGATGGTTCTGGCTGGCGTGCTTGATTGTGATAGCGCTGACAAGGCCGCTCGTTTCATCCGTTTCTGCGACTCATTCAATATTCCTATCTCATCATTGGAGGAATATAGAGGTTATCTTTTCGTAAGCAAATGTTCAGGCTACTGTTCTTGCACCAAAGGCGGCACGGTGAGATTTTCCCATCACGCAGGCGACTTCAGCTTGGCCAGCGCGGAGATCATGGGTCAGGAAGGGCCTCTTCATATTCAAAGGGATCATGGGAGGCGGAAGATCAAGACATAGATAGGAGGAAGGTGAAAAAAAGGTACTGTCAGTGCGAACCCGTACGTGGCTTCCAAGGGAGTTTATCGACTGTGATCGAACCGAAAGAGCACCGTTCATTAAACGCTTCAGGCTAAAGGGAATACAAGTAATGCAACCAAT
>VOFK01001126.1_pt1 | contig 23762 bp, 48 predicted proteins | sample 5384121 | NCBI WGS metagenome assembly VOFK01 (sample SAMN12384730, study PRJNA508395) | human gut metagenome | isolation source: healthy gut J | host: Homo sapiens | reverse complement strand
TATCTGCTCGCGTCTGCGGTGAATCTTTGCATCTGTGGTTCTTCTTTGCATCTGTGGTGGTGTCTGCTGTATCACTGCTTTGCCGCATCTCTGCGAACATGCCCGCTGCCATAACACCTGTCAATAACATACACATTACTTTCTTCTTCATTTTGAATCCTCCATTCAATTTTTACGGAATTTCTTCTCCGTTTTTTTTCTTTTACCTCGTTTCTTAGAACATGGTTTACTTTACGGGAGGAATGTAAAATGCAGAAGAGCACTTATGTAAAACCTGTGTAAAAAATCCTGTCACATCATTTCGATCTGCTGGCGCAGCTCTAACATCTTATTGTCCACCTTTGCGATCACTATCCGGTAGCCGCGCGTCTCGCCTCCCATTGGCGTCTGTCCGGCATCCTTCTTATAACACATCTGTGTGTCCAGCTCCGCCCAGTAATCCATTGCAAACGAGCGGATCTGGATCTCTACCCGGATCTCCGTGACCGTGTCGTTGTACGTCACCGGAACGCCCGCAATCACATGAATACTCTGATAGCCGCTCTTCTTGGGATTTTCACATAATCCTTTTCCCTTTGATAATATGAAAATCCTTCTGCTTCTTGATGGCATCCGCAATCCGGTAGATGTCGTCACAGAAAAAGCAACGACCCGGATGCCGGCGATGTCATTGAGAGTCTGCACCGCCTCCTCAAAAGAGACTTCCCGCCCTTTCTTTTTGAGTTTTTTTTTTGGTGACGCTGTCCGGCGTCTTGATGCGGCAGGACATATTGCGAATGACCTGGCGGTGGCATTGTTCCGTCAGGTCAGCATTGATCAGGTCTTAATCGTGCCTGTACGAGATCCATGGCAGCGGCATAGGATAGCTGCATCGGCTGTAACAGTTTCTCACTCAACAGGTCCTCATTCGGCAATTTTTTTGTTCTCCGTTTTGTTTTTTCCTTTATTTCTATTCGCTTCTTTTTCTTTTTTTAGAATCATTCTTTTGGCAAAACCCGCTGCGCCTCCCATCGCACCGCTCTGTGACGTCTCCCCCTCCATGCACCGGCGCTGCATCTGAAAGCAGATAAATCCCACAACAAACATAGCGGCGATCGCTGCCACACCGGCTCTTGATGTATCAAACAGCTGCGTGGTGATTCCCATCAGCATTGTTCCCATAAAGGAAGCTCCTTTTCCAAAAATATCGAAGATGCCGATATACTCCGTCGACTTTTCCTTCGGGATGATCTTGGCATAGTAGGAACGGGAGAGCGCCTGGATGGCTCCCTGAAATACGCCGACAAACGTTGCCATCATCCAGAATTTCCACGCCGCATCCAGCCAGAGTGCATAGACCGCAACCACAAAGTAGGCACCGATGCAGACCGAAATGAGTTTTGAAGCTGCAAAAGCGCTGGGTCAGTTTTCCGAACAGAATCGCGCACGGGAATGCGAAGACCTGCGTGAGCAGCAATGCCATCAGAAGGCTGGTGTCGCTGATTCCGACGTCTTTTCCGTAGGAAGTCGCCATCTCGATGATGGTATACACGCCATCAATATAGAAGAAAAAAACGCTGCCAGAAACCACAGCACCTTTTGTCATCCCGGATCTCCGCAAAGACTTTGCCGAGTCTGGAAAAAGATCCCGCACATCGGTGCCGCCCGCTTCTACATAGTATTTCTGCTGATAGTTCCGCAGCAGCGGGAGTGTCACAACCACCCACCATGCCGCGTTGATAAAAAATGCAATCATCATCGCAACCGTGCCGGAAATGCCGATTGCGTCCGCGCCGAGGATCAGACCGAGGCTCGCCACAAACGGCACGCAGCTTCCGATGTATCCCCACGCATAGCCCTGGGAGGACACCTCATCCATCCGCTCATCCGTCGTGACATCCACTAAGCATGGAATCGTAGAACATGAGGCTTCCGGAGAATCCGACTTTTGCAATTACGAAAATGGCGAAAGGAACAGAATCAGGTCCTTGGAATCGCAAGCGCCGCACAGCCGAGCACTCCCATCATCATGAAAAATGTAAACAGCGGCTTCTTGCGGTTCTTATTGTCGGCGACCGCACCAAGCACCGGTCCTAAAACCGCCACAATCAGCGTGGAGATCGAGATGGCGTAGCTTAGATATGCGGTGGAGTCCGATGCGCTGATGCCGTTTGCGGACGCCATGTTTTTGTAGTAGATCGGTATAATCGTCGACATCAGCAGTGTGAACGCCGAATTTCCGACGTCATACAGTACCCAAATTTTTCGAGTCTGCTCATTTTTTCGTTTTCATAATCTTTTACCTCTTCTTCCTTAATAAAGCGGAATATTTCATCATAATATTTCGCACGCGTCCCTCATCCGCATTAAAAATCATGTCTGGAATCCGGCATAAAGAAAAGCTTTGTCCGCTCCGTCTCCTCCGCAAACCGCGCGATCGCATCGTTATCCACCATGTGGTCACGACCTGCTGCAAAAAGCGCACCGGCACCTTGATCTTTGCCAGATTCTCCCGCCGCATCAGCTTACGGCTGGCGCGAAGCCCTGCGCGGACCCAGGCATAACTTCCGCCGTAGGTGCGGTAATGTTCATCTAAGAGCCGCTTTTGAAACATATAGTCATAACGCTCTTTTTTGAAAGGCAGCAATGCTCCCCTCAAACTGCGGCGTCTCTGAAAAGCCCTGCTGTCCCGCCAGTGTGGCAAAGCATTTTCCTTTTCCGGTCAGACAGCAGAACTCCGCCAGCAGTTTTTGCCAGAAACCGCGGATATTTTCCGGTCTGCATGGCACACATCGGCGCGGAGAGGACTGCCGCCTCAAACAACTGCGGATAACGTTCCAGTGCAAGGATTGCAATGGCGCCTCCCATCGAATGTGCAAACACGATCCGGTGTTCCGCCCCGGGACTTACGACCGTCTCCACAAACCGCGCGAGATCTGCGGCATAGCAGTCATAACTTTGCACATGCACCAGTTCCGGGTCATCCACCTCGCGCCCGGAATACCCGTGTCCCCGGTGTTCCGGCACATAGACCGAGTATCCCGCCTGCAGAAAACGGTATGCGACTTCGTTATATTTTTCCGCGAATTCGCAAAACCCGTGGGAAATCACAACACATTTCCCCCGCATCCGGCAAAAATAGCGCCGGTAAGCGATCGACATGCCATCTTCCATCTTAAGATAGCCCTTCTCGCCGTGCTCTTTCGAATGAGCTCTACCGTCTCCGCCATCCGGCATAAGCAGTCTTCTCCTCTTTCGCACAGCCTTCTATCCTCTGGCATCATCCCTGCTTCCCCTGCTTTCTTTATCACGCGCACCAGCTCCGGTGTCAGGCGTTCCGTCAGATACTCGGCGACGTCCGCCTGCCCGTCCGGATAATTCGTAATCATGGCGTCCACCTGCATCTCGCACACCATGCGCATGTACTGCTCCTCGTTCACCGTCCAGACGTGTACGCGCTTTCCGTGCTTCTTACAGTCTTCCATGTAATTCGGATACTGCAGATTGTAGGGAAGCGCCGGATGCATGGCGTCTGCGCCCACGACAAGCGCGCCATAGCTGACCGGATTGACAATGCCGTCAAATAGAGCATGCCGGTCTTCGCCTGCGGATTCAGCTCCTTGATGCCTGCTGCACCGTGTAGTGGTTAAACGACGAGTACCACACGCACTCCTCCAGTCCCATGCGGGCGGTCAGGTCAAGCACGCGCTCTTCGATCTCCGGATAAAAGACCACGCCGGTCTTCAATTCCACATTGATCGTAAGTCCCGTCGGCTTTAACAGCTCATAGACTTCCTCGAGCGTCGGGATCATCGCCCGCTCGTACCCTTCCTTATGCGTCCTGTTGTAATTAAATCTGGCAAATTCTCGCGTACATGTAAAAATCTTTGGTGTCGGCCAACCCGCCGCTGCCGTCGCTGGTCAACCGTCTCGTCGTGGATGACAACCAGTTCTCCATCGCTTTGTGCTGCACATCCAGCTCCACGCCGTCCGCGCCCATCTCAACCGCTTTCCGGAATGCCTCCAGTGTATTTTCAGGCGCGTAGCCATGCTTGCGCTGCGGTGCGCCCATACCAATGTCTGTTTTTTCCATGTAAAAACACTCCGACCTGATAGCTTATTTCTTCTATCATATCGGAGGTTTGTAAAATTCGGGTGTATTGCGTAAAATTTAAAAATGGCTATGTAAAAAATGTCTGTAAGATATCATGCGTTTTTTTTGCCTGCCCATTGTAGGCCGTCGCCGAACCGACCACCAGCAGGGCACCGATAACAGCGGTTGCACCGATTGTCTCCCCATAAAAAACAGCCACCAGAATCGGATTTAAGATCGGCTCGATCGTCGAGGTCAGCGACGCCGTGACAGGAGAGACTGCGTCCAGTCCCCTCCGCGACAGGAACACATAGGACAGACCGAACTGCACCACGCCGAGCAGCAGACGAAGAACCAGATATGCAGTGACATCTCGCTCTCCTGCCCGTAAAACGGGATTCCGATCGCCGCGCTCAACAACGCGCAGGACACCAGAAGCGACGATTCAAAGTCCGCCGCCGCGGAATTTCTTCGCATCATCACAAGCGCATAGGCAAAGTCCTGAGAAATCGCAAGCAGATTCCCCGCCATGGCTCCGGCATCCAGCGACGTATAAAAAGCAGAGAATCCTGCAAAAGACTCCCGCGCAGGCAAACACCGAATCCCGCCCCGGCTTTTTGTGAAAGATCAGCCACATCAGGAGAATGACAAACACCGGCTCTGTGAACTGCAGCACGATCGCATTGGCAGCCGTCGTGAGCTTGGTCGCCGCCACAAAGGCAAACGCCATCACCGTATTGCACACCGCACCGAAGAGCACCGTCTTATTCCACACAAACTTCTGGCGGCGCAGAAGCATGTAACATCCCACAACCAGCACCGAGAAAATACTGCGCGCTCCCTGGATCGTCACCGACGACCACGGAATCGACTTGATTAAAACGCCTCCGGTGCTGAAACAGACTGCCGATAACAGTACGCAGACCGTTCCCCGCAGACTTTCCGCATTCATTTTTTTATCACTCATATCCATTCCTCCCATCCGGGTTTCTGTCGTATTCTCCATCCGCTCTTCTGTCGTATTCTCCATCCGCTCTTCTGCCGGATTCTCCCATCTGTGCTACTGCCACTTCCTATGAGATAAAAACATAGACCAGCACGAGTACTGCCAGAAACAGTACGTTTGCGATCGTAAACCACAGGAGATACCGCCCCTTGGTCTTATTATAATTGTGCGCGTAGATCTTATAAGAGATCAGGCTCGCCATCGAAGCGATGAGCGTTCCCAGTCCGCCCAGATTCACGCCGATCGTAAGATTTTTCAGATTGTGCGTAAAATCTGCCAGAAGCAGGGTCGCGGGAACATTGCTGATGATCTGGCTCGCACCGATGCCGACCGCCAGTTCCCCTGCCCGCCACAAGACTTTTGCAGGACAGACCGTACCGCCTCGATATTCCCCCCCATATTGCCGATGAAGATGAAGAAACTGATAAACGTAAACAGCAGACAGTAATCCACCTGCAAAAAAACACCGCGCGATCCGTAAAAATGAGTACAATGAGCACCACGGCGAGCATCAGCTCCCACGGAAGCACCCGCGCTACCGAAAGCAGGCTTAGCACAAAGAGCGCCAGATAAATCCCGTTTTCTTCCTGCCGGCTGCTCCGGACGTCTGCAAAAGTGCCCCCGTCTCCAGCGAGATCCGGCGCTTGCCCGCACTGAGCACGAACACGACAAGCAGCAGAAGCACACCTGACACGAGCGTATACGGCGCCATCCATCCGATAAATTCACCCAGCCCGGCACCGGAGACGCTGTAAAAGATACAGATTCTGCGGATTCCCGACCGGCGTCAGCATGCTCCCCAGATTCGCTGCAAGCGTCTGCAGCACAAACGTTGTCACAATCAGCCGCTCCTGGTGGCATTTCTGCAGGATCGTGCACGCAAACGGCACAAACGTCAAAGTGCGACGTCGTTTGTGATAAACATACTGGAAAAAAGCACAAAAAACAAGCACCAGCATCAGCGCGCGGTATTTTTGGTCTTTGCCAGAAGCCGGCTGCCGATAGCATCGAACAGTCCGTTGCTCTGAAATCCTGCCACAATCAGCATCAGCGACAGCAAAATGCCGAGCACGCGCCAGTCAATGTAGCCCACGTACTGCGGACCCGGTGCACAGAATGCCGATGCCACAGCGAAGGCTGTGGCGATCGTGAGTACCGTTTCTTTTTATAAAATCTGTGATCTTCTGCAACATGTTGTCCATCATCTTTTCTGTTTCATTGTAAAAATTCCTTTCCTATTTTACTTCTTTTTTTGCACTTGCATAGATTTTTTTCTGAAAATGCGGCATACTTCCACAAGATAGCCTGTTATCGCTGTATGCGCACAGCCGATGCCTGTCATTTTCCCATGCACAGCTGCCCGCGCAGGAATGGAGATTTACGTGAAAAATACATTATCCTTACCTGTCACAAATGAAAAACGGCTCCCTATGAGATCCGCCTGGAGAGCATCGGCGGGCTGGGCGCCAATCTCTGCGGAAAAATGCTCGGAGAGCTGGCGCACTGTCGCTTTCGCTCAATTCCTTGCTTTTCCAGCTACGGCTCCGAAAAGCGCGGTTCACCGGTCAAGGCGTATGTCCGCTGGCGCGCAGACGACCACCCGCTGCGCGTCAACAGCCCCGTGACCCGGCCACATCTGCTCGGCATCTTTCACGAAGGACTGATCGGCACCTACCCGGTCTTGGACGGCGTCACCGTAGACACCAAAATCGTATTAAATACCCCCTTGTCCGCTGACGAGGCGGCAGATAAATACCATATTTCCATCGGAGAACTCTATTGTCTGGATGCGCTCGCACTTGCGATGGAAAGTCATTCCCGCATCAACATGGTCATGCTCGGTGCTCTGGTGCGCGCCAGCGGATTTATCCCGCCGGAAGTGCCGAGACGCTCTGCCACGATATGATCGGGAAAAAAATATCCCGCACTCATCGAAGCCAATCTCGCGGGTCTGCGCCTGGGATATGAAAATGTCAAAATGGCTCAGGGTGACCGCAACCTCGCCCCTCTGCCGGACGCCCCGGCGGAACGGTATGCTTGGGGCTATGCCAACGCTCCGATCGGCGGCGTCAATCCGCGGATCGGAAGCACCGTCTCCAACGATCTGACCGCCTCGCGCGAAGGGTACATTCCCCTTTTTATTCCGGAAAAATGTATCAACTGCGGACTGTGTGACACGGCATGCCCGGATATGGTCTTCCAGTTTGCTCCCCGGCATCTACCGCGAAAAAAAACTGCATGGTCAACCGGGGGCTTGACTACTATCACTGCAAGGGCTGCCTGCGCTGTGTGGAAGTCTGCCCCACCAGTGCACTCGTGCCGGCACTCGAAAAAGATTACCCGGAAAAACCGCATTTTCTTCCGAATCAGCATCTGCTGCCCGACGTCATCCGCTATCAGACCGTCGGTGCGAATTCCTGGATCACAAGCGATTCTTTTACCGACGAAAAGCGGGTTGACGGAGGCGTCGTATAAATGCAGGCACCAGTGAATCGTACCGGCGCATAGCGTCTGCAGAATGGAGAATGATATGGAAAAACAAAAAATTATGTATGACAGCGGCAATGAGCTTGCCGCATTTGCCGCAAAGCAGATCAACTATCACGTCATGGGGGTATTATCCGATCACGCCCTCTACACAGATTGCGGAAAATCTGGATGTCATGGGCGCGGAGGGGCTTCACGACATTGCCCCCTGATCGCCGCCGAGGGAGAACACAGCGCCGCCGGCATCTGCTACGGCGCCTCAGCCGCTGGAGGCCGTGTATTTAATGCCACCAGCGCCAACGGGCTTTTGTACGCCTTAGAACAGTTTCCGGTGCAGTCCGGCACACGCATGCCGATGGTCATGAATGTTGCATGCCGCACGGTTTCCGGTCCTTTGTGCATCAAAGGCGATCACAGCGACGTCATGTATCTGCTCAACACAGGCTGGATCATTCTTTTTGCCGATGAACCGCAGAAAGTCTATGATTTTTTTAACCTGCTCGGTCTAAAGCTTGCCGAAGCTGTCCGTCTCCCGGTCGCAGTCGCGTTCGACGGCTTTTTACGAGCCATCAGAAGCGCAAGTGCCTTGTATTTGAGAATGATGACACCGTCACCCGCTATATCGGGGAAAAGCTTTCCTGTGACAATCCGAAGGTCTCCGCATTTGCCGGCACCGGCACCTGCGGCGCTGCCGGAGAGCTTCCCTACGCCAGCGTCTTTTAGATCTCGCGCATCCGGTTTCCATCGGTTCCTATATGAACGAGCCGGATGTCATCAATAACCGCTATCAGCTCCATCTCGCCATGGAAGATGCGAGAAACAAGCTGCCAGAGCTGTTTATGGAATATGCCGCCCTCTCCGGCAGGGAACTTTCCCTCTGCGGTGCCTACCGGCACGAGGGATGCCAAGGTTCTGCTTTTCGTGCTCGGTTCCTCCTACCACACCGCCATGGAAGCCGTCGACCGGCGCGGCAGGACGGCGTAGCGGCTGGCGTGATCACCCTATACGTTCTGCGCCCGTTCCCCGCCAAGGAACTCCGCGTCCTCTGCCACAATGCTTCCACGATTCTTGTTGCAGACCGGCAGGACAGCTACGGAGCCGGCGGCGGCAACATGTCGCTTGAATTAAAGGCCGCTCTCTTCCCTGCCGCACCCGCCGCGCATCTTAAGCCGGATCTACGGTCTCGGCGGTAAGGACTTTTTCGTGGAGGACGCCCTCGCTCTCTTTAAAACGGCACTCTCGCCGGACGCTCCGGCGTTCGATTACTACGGCGTTACTGCCGGCACAGACGCTTCGGATCGGGCTGCTTCCTCCGGGACAGATTCCGCCGGGTCGGACGCGGTGCCGACAGCTTCACACCAGGCAGCCTCTATCAACAAAGATATGACTTCAAGTGCCTCCGGCAGGGCTGACCGCACAATAGCGGATCAGACTTCGGGCAATTCCGGCAAAGCCACCCCAGCGATGGAGATTTCTGCGATGCAGCCGCAGTATTTTAAGCCTGTCACAAAGGAAGAATCCACACCGGGTCTCACCACCTGCATCTTCGATCACGCAGCAGGGAAAATGAAGGTCTCCGGCGGCTCCGTAAAAGATACGACCGCCATGCCGATGCGCGTCGCACCAGGACACGGCGCCTGCCCGGGCTGCGGCATTCCGATCAATGTGAACCTCCTGTTAAAAGCAGCATCGAAGGCAACGTCGTCCTGCTGTTTCAGACCGGCTGCGGCATGGTAGTCACAACCGGCTACCCCAAAACCGCGTTCCGCGTTCCATTTCTGCACAATCTGTTTCAGAACGGTGCGGCGACCCTAAGCGGCGTTGTGGAAGCGTTTCACCAGCGCCAGAAACGCGGGGAATACCGGACGGCGAGATTACCTTTGTGATGGTGAGCGGTGACGGCGGCATGGATATCGGTATGGGTTCGGCACTCGGCACCGCCCTGCGCGGTCATAAGCTGATCATTTTCGAGTACGATAACGGCGGCTACATGAATACCGGCTACCAGCTCTCCTACTCCACGCCGCTCGGCGCAAAAAGCTCTACTTCCCATGTCGGAAAGACGCAGTACGGCAAGAGTTTCTTCCATAAGGACACGCCGGGCTGATGACCGCGACCCACATTCCCTATGTCGCAACAGTCGCAGAATCGAATCCGGCCGATTTTATCCGGAAAGCGGCAAAGGCAGCCGCCTATTCCAGGGAGTTTGGCACTGCCTATATCAAAGCGCTGTCTGCCTGTCCGTTAAACTGGAACGACAAGCCGAATCTGGAGCGGGCGTCATTGCCGCCGCTGTGGACTGCTGCTATTTTCCGCTCTACGAAATCGAACGTGGCATCACAGCGCTGAATTATGATCCTGCTTCGAGCAATAAGAAAATCCCTGTCGCGGAATGGCTGGGCATGATGGGACGCACCAGGCATCTGCTGAAGGAGGAGTACCGCTCCGTGACCGAGGAGATCCAAAAGGAGATCGACCGGCGCTACGACCGGCTTAGAGCGCGCGCCAAGCATCCGCTTCTGTAGACGCGCAGAGAGAATGAACCGGCGGGATGCTGTGTCCGGAAGCTCATAGCCAGACCGGTAATTGAAAGGGCGGCAGGAATTTCTTTTGCCGCCGCCCTTTTCCGTGTCTCTTGCCACGCTTTGACACTCCGCGGACACACCGCGGAGTGCTCAAAGCCTGAAAAGACACAGAGCATCACAAATCAAAAGACAAAAGGAAATTCAAACTCTTCTCCTGCAGAAAACGGAGATTCCCCGTATATTTCCGTAACTTTAAAACTCGCGCCATTCCATCCGTCAATTTTGATCATTCCTTTTACACTTCCGTCTTCTGATGTAAAGTTCAGTTCTCCATTTCCGTTATCCACAAAGCTTCCTTCCATTTCTCCCTGCCTGTAAATAGAGATCACTGCTTCATCTTTTCCTTCCCAATTCTGTCTGGTGAGCAGAGAACTATATATGTCACCGGTTCCCTGATTATCTACAAAGGTTCCGTACTTTGCGGAAACTTCCGGCATAGCAAAGTCTTCCCCCTTTTATCTTCATGGCTCTCTTGCAAAGAACATACGCCCTGTTTTTTTGTAATTTCCTCAGATAAGAATTCTGAAGAAGCGGATACATACTGCCGTTTTCTTCTCTGGAACCTATGCTTAATAAAATCACTTCTTCTTTCATATCTATCCAGTTTCTCTGCTCTGCCAGAAGATTCTCCCTTCGTCTGCCGGTCCGCCGAACTACTCAATCTGCTCCAAAGATTATTCAGTTCCGTATCCCATATCGTATAAAAGCCATTGCGCGGCTACATTCATTTCGCCCTGCGTTTGTGCCGCCTCAGCTAATGGCGTATACTTTGTGTGACCTTCTCCATATTCGTCAACTCTTCCTGCAGAGATGTGGAAGCCGCTACTACATCGTCTACATCTTCCTTAATATCCTCAGAATAATCGCAGGTAAAATCTATATTCAGTTCATCATCCAAATGAATCTCATCGTTTTCACTGCTTTCGGATGTAGTTTGTTCTTTCATGCAGGAATTTTTCGATTTCTGTATTCTCTTTACCACATCCGGTACAAATTCCCATGATTAGCACCAGTACCAGCAGAAAGATTGTTTTTTTCATAGTAAACAAAACTAAATCTCCATCACAGATGGCCTTGCCGGGGCAATTATTTATGCCGGACACTGTAATAGCGTGCCGATCATTAAAGTTTATCAACATATATCTATATCTATATCTATACCTCTATCGCTTTTTTTGAGTAATGCCAATGCCTATCCATGGATACGCAATCCGCATAGCGTTTTGGCCAGAAAACTCATTATAGTAATGGTAGCTCTGCTCCCCAGTCATGTACTCGTTGTCCTGCGTGGAATTTGCATAGGCAGGAACGATCATGTGCAGACCATGCTCAAAGCCTGCCTCCACCGTTGCATTGATGCAGAAGTCGGTCATGATGCCGCAGACCATCACATCTTTTTTTCGCCCTTTGCTGTCAGGTACTCCAGCAGACCACTCTCTTTTTCTTGAATGCACTGCTTACGGTCTTGACGAATCGTTTTTCAGCGGGCATCGGTTGAAACTCAGAATAGACCTCAAACGCATCGTCCCCGATGGAAAAGCCTGTACCGGGCCCATCATCGTGTTGAATATAGCAAACTTCTACCCCATGTTCTCGAGCGGTCTCAATCAGCTTCCTGATATTACTGACAAACTTCTCGAACGCATATAAGCGTTCATCCACGATGCCTTTCTGTACATCCACAACCAGTAAAACCATGTGCGATCTCTCCTTTTTTCTTTCGCTATATCCCACCACAAATTACAAGCCGCAGATCACTACATTGTCCGCCGCGCCTTTCCCTGTTTCTAATCAGTCAAACTTGAATTTGTTACTCTTTTTTGTATCGTAAATAATTTTGCCCGTAAAGTAAATTGAAATGTCCATTTGAACTAAATCTTCTGTTTCTAAGATAGATAAATAACCAGAATAGCATTAAGCATAGCCATGTAGACTATATCACTTCCAAATTCAAATAATCGCGTGCTTTTATAGCTCGCCTCTCAAACGTGACTTCTATATCAGATGCCGTGTAAACACATCCGTTACAATTACCCTTTCGTCACGGATTGTGTAAAACACTGAATAATTATCGACGAGCATTCTACGCAACTCCATTCTATTTTCCGGCTCAGAATCCATAATCCTAAATCGTTCCGGGAAAGTGTCTAATGTAAGTATTTCATCAGCAATGCGATTATATTGCCCCATTGCATTATCCGAGCAAGCAAATCTATAGCAATATAATTGGATATATCTTCCATATCCTGCAAAGCTTCTTTTTGTAATCTCTACCTTATATTGCTTCATTAATGCCTCTCTCTAAATGCCACAAACGCACTAGCTGCATCCTCAACATTTCCTTTCTCTATATCGGCATATCCTTTTTTCTAGCTTTTTGATGAATCTGTGTAGCAGACATCATATCTGCATTCACTGAATTAGCTGCTTTTGGTAATACAATAGAAAAGGGAATTCCTCCTACTAATGATATTTGTTTTAAATACATATCTATAGCAGTAGCCATTGGTATCCCTAATTGTGCCAATACACTTTCTGCATTTTCTTTTTACATCTGGATTTACTCTTATATTTAATGTTGCTGTTTTTCCCATAGAATACACCTCCATCTTTCTTTTTTATTGTAACGTCTTTTTGCGTTACAAGTCAATGAAATGAAATATATTTTCGATGCGATAGCTTCACATTGTTTTGATTAACCATTGCATATCTGAGCGTTGTATCTATTTGCTCATGTCCCAGAATTTTTCTGTACCTGTTCAATCGGCATACCTTTCTCTCAATTGCTCTGGTGGCCATAGTCCTTCTGAACTTATGTGGGTGTACCTTTTCTACACCTAACTTCTTCCCCATTTCTCGTAATCGTAACTCCACACCGCTTTCAGTAAGTCTACTGTGTGGTTTGTTTAACGACACAAATAACGTATATTATTATCTGTCCTTGATTCAATATAATTCAACAAATGAATTTTGGTCTTAGCATCAAAATATGCTTTCCTCTCTTTGGCTCCTTTGCCATAAACCACGCATTCCCGCTCAGAGAAATCTATATCATCAATGTTCAGCCTTACCAATTCGCCTACTCTAATTCCTGTTGAAAGCAGAAAATCAATCATTGCCCTATCACGCAGATTATTACAATTATCTCTAAGAATTTCTATTTTCTCATCCGGAATGGTATCTTTTATAATAACGGCAGTCTTTACCTTATGAATTCTTTTCATTGGGCTTTTTATAATATAATCCTCTTCCTCTAGCCACGAAAAAAATGTGGAAAGACTTCTACGAATATTATCAATAGTTACCTTTCCACAATTATTTATCGTTTGATACTCTACAAGATATTTTCGTAGCATCTCGGTCGTTATCTTTATGACCAGAATATTTATTGTATCCAACATCTTTTCAATATTACACCTATAATAGCGTATTGTTTTGTCAGAACACCCTTCTAAATGCTTTGCAGTTAAAAACATATCTAGAAAGTCCATATTCGTTGTCTGCAAATAATCAGATACAGTATTTTCAGATAACCGTTTTACCAACACCTATTGTAGTTTCTGCATCTGCGATGCATTTAATACTTCTGCCATGTCATTGATGATGTCATAAATTTCTCTACCCATAAGGGCACACTCCTTTTTTGAAGGAGTATATCGTAGAAAAAATCAGCACATTAACAGAGCGTATTACTGGAATTTGCCCTATTCTTCATGATTATCTATGGCGTAGACAATGCAAGCAATTCCGGCAATCATTGAAAACAGAATTGTGCCAGCCATTGGTTCATTCAAGAAAGCACCAATGAAGAAACCTACTATTCCGGCAATGACCATAATAATGACAGATGCTACGGTTCTAAACTTTTTTTTTTCATAAACAATTTTCCTCCATAAATCCGATTGTTGCTTAGATTATACTTCATCCATCTCTCTAAGGACAGTGGGATGTTGTGATGAAAGTGAAAGAGATCGCTTACCTGTCAGACAATTCATCTTACTATATTTTTTTTGCACAATAAATTTACTGATTTAATATCTCTGCAATCGTGTTTGGTGCATATTTATTGAGTTCATGTCCTGCATTTGGAACGATGTGCAAAGTAGCTTTGGGTAGCAATTCTTTTAGTTTTTTAGAAGCCTTCAGATTGGCAGTATCCTTTTTGCCACACAAAATTGTCACTGGACAACGAATATTATTTAATTGCGAAGTAAAATCCAATGACCGCATAGAGTGAGCCAATTTTATGGTGCTGCTTTTTGATAGTCCCATACTTCAAAAGCCTTGTTTGGCATACAGCGGAAGATAAGATTTTGAAAATCTATCAGTAAACTTGGAACTCTATATTGTGCGCCAATCAAAACCAGCGAAGCTACTTTTTCTTCATGCCGAATAGCAAAATCAATCGCAAGAAGCGCACCTAACGAAAGGCCGCAGATACGAAGCGGCTCTTTTACTTCAGAATACCGCTGTTCTAAATCGCCCAAAATCTGCGAATAGGATATTTCATCTTCTGTTGAAGAAAAAAGTTTTGGACAATCGACATCGGAAATTGATAGTTGTTGGACTACTTCTTTCCAGTCCTGTGCAGTTTGTCCCAACCCATGTAAAAGAACCGTTTTCATTAAACACCTCCTAAGTTCAAGATAACCATCAATGCACAAACGAACTTGAATTTTGGCATTTCTACAAGTACCAATATGAGTGCATTCCACATAAATATGTTTTGGAATCTTTCGGCATTTGCTTTATTGCATTGTAAATATTTAAGTAATCCCCAAACCCCATTCCAATACAAATAATTCCAAATAAACCCAATCCAACAAATTGCGGAAATATCAAAAATAAAATATAGGGAATTATGCCAAGTATAAGATTAGGGCACAAGCACATAAAAATAAACCGCCCTTTACTCATATCCTCTGTTCCTACTACAAACATCAACCCATGTGCCAAATCATTATACATATATACATCTTTTTTATAACATATTGCATGCAGCAATTCATGTGGCAACAGAGATAATCCGCCACAAATTCCACCTATCATCATCCATATTGCATTATCAGGAATATATTCTATTCCAAGTATTAAAAAATGGAATTGCTAATATACCCATTATCAAAAATACATCCCACATTTGCAATTAATGATAATTTCTTCGTATCCTCTGGTTCTTTAAACGGGGTTGCATTAGGATGATGTTCCTTGTATGGAAGACTACTCTCATCTCCATTATATTTGCCAGCATAGTGAAAAATCATATTCTTCTCCTCTCCATAAACTTCAAAGTTTTTGCTTTATAGAAATTACTTATGCTGTAAAAATTATAAACTCTTTGATTGAAATCCTTAGCTTCTTCATAAGCAGCATGTCCTAAATCATCATACATAAAGATTTCACAACCGAGTTTTTTTGCAATTTCCAAAGAAGCCTCTCCACTTACCACTTTATCCTGCATACCTCCAATTACAAACACCGGGCATTGAATTTTATCTAATTCGTCATAAGCTTTACAACTAAGGCAAGCTTTTGCCAACGCGATAAATCTTGGTACATTCTTTGGTTTCTGCAAAACCGCTAATAATGACATAAACGGTTTGTATCGTTTCACATAAATGTCAGAATACATCTTTTCAGCCATATCTGTAATCAGCCTTTTCATATTATTCTGTTCCGTAATATGAATCCAATCATTGACTGTCCTTTCGACTGTTTCATTATTTTTCGAAAGTGTTACTGCGAGGACTAACTGATTTACTAAATCTGGTCTGTCTATTGCAAGATATTGAGCAATCATACCACCTTGTGATACACCAAAGATATCAGCATTTGTAATCTTTAATGTATCCATCGCCATTGCTATATCTGTCGCTAAGTTTCTTACTGTTATGCTATCGCTAATATTTTCTCTGCGATCAAACAGATAAACTTTATAATCTCTTGCAAACATTCGATACATATAAGCCACTGAAAATGCTGCCCCTTTTATGCTACGGGTACTAAGACCTTGAATCAAAATCAAAGGCTTCTCACCTTTTCCAAAAGTAATATAATTCATCTGTATGTCCTGTATTTCTAACAGTTTTTCTTTTGCATTATAAAACATAGAATATTCACCGCCAAATTCAAAAGTTTATTTCCAAGGTCTTATTTTTCCCTGTCCACCTTTTGCCTTCCAATATTCAGCATCATGAGGATTAAAACCATTCTTCTGCATCAAATGCATAATCCAAAACATCCCCTTTGTTTTGATTCCGGGTTTAATGTTTCCAGAATTATATATGATTCTCTTTGCAATACTTGATGTTGCCTTCTCAATTGCTTTCTTTTTCTTTTCACTTACACCGTTCCAATCAACAGGCTGCAACACCTACACCGTACTTATATCTTTTTGCCACTCCCCAGAAAAACAGACTATCCATCATATCTTTGTTAGTCGATTTCATACCTGCGCCTGCAGCTTTGTAATATGCATACTCACTTGCTTTTTAAACATAGATTCTTCTGGACTGTGCACCATCCATCTGTATCCGTAATGGTCTAAAAAAGCTTTCATAGCTCCAGTCGTATGATATACATAAACCGGACTGGCTAAAAATAATAACATTCGCCTCATCCATTGCGTCAGTTATTGGCTTTAGTTTTTCAAAATGAGGACATTTCTTCTCTGACTCAGTAAAACACTTTGTACACCCAACACAAAACTCTCCAAAATCTCTTGGAAGAAAAAATTCTTTTATATCTTCACTTATTTTTTTACTGCCAACATATGAGCAATGTGATAAGTTGAGCCTTTATGACTTTGACCATGTATAATTACTACCTTCATATTGCCTCCATTTACTTAGTAAAAATTCAAAGTTTCTATTCCTTACAAACTTCGATTTGTTAGATTGTTTTACCATACCATATCTGACTGGCTATTACAATAACTGCCCAGCCTCCGCCTACCGTATGCCACCTGTTGTCTAACAAAACATAACCGCGCGAAGCCGATAGTCTGAGTCGGCATCTGCCCTGTTTTTTTAATAGCAGATGCCGGCGAGTTCGGTTCGCGGTTTTTATTGTTCTGTGAAACGGAGAGCCACCAGGGGCTCTCTTCCCATAGCCGCAGAGACGGCGCGCTAGTTCTGCTTCCTCCTGCGTTCCATACGTGTCTCTGCAACGTAAAGTACAAGATATGCCACCGCCGCATACAAAAGCGTGAGTACCATCACAGCAATATTCGGTCCGATGGCAGCTGGATCTGAAAGAGAATGAAGTAATGCCGGAACCATGATGACCATAACCACCAGACCGGCGGGCAGCAGCACTGTTTTCCTTAAGAAATGAACCACCTCATATTTTGTCCGGCGAGCCACTGAAAAGCACGCCGCCGCACAGATACATACTATAAGGATGATGGACGGGCAATCCACATACCACCCGATCTTCGCCTGCGACAAACCAAATGTCAGAAAGACTGCCACTGCGAGCAATGCGATTCCCACCAGCCCCTGCCATCTGCCTGCATTTTTTATTATTCTGATTCTCCTGCATTAAATGTTTCATATTTTCTTCCGCCTTTTCCAAGATATTCTTCGGAAGGAAGCTTCTCACCCGACAAAAGTTCGTTTTACATTGATGTCCAGCACCTCACAGAGCGGCGACAGATATGCTATGTCCGGCATCCGTTCCCGGTCTCCCACTTGGATACCGTCTTGTCACTGATGCCAATCTGTTCTGCCAGTTCTTTCTGCGTCAGACCTTTTTCCTTTTCTCAATACTGCGATAAATGTTCCGATCCTCGTCTGATCCATATACTTCCTCCATTTTCCGGACAGGTCGCTGTCCACCGTTCCGAGGGACCTGTCATGCTTTTTGTAAAGCTGCAGCTTTATAGCTACACCTTAGTTCACCGACCTGTAAAGTGCAATCCCTGCACCGTAGAATACGCTCTATAAAACAAAGAAAGCCGCGTAGATCGTCTCTCTGCGCAGCTTTCTCTCCTACCCTCCATATATTCCTGCACCAGTGTCTTATACTGCTTTGCACCTTTATTGGCAATCCCGCCCGGATTGTAGCGGTCAACTTCCGCCGTCACCATAATCTGCATCTTGCGATCTTTTCCAAGCACATCTTATTGCCGGAAAGATCCTGTGTGATCTCTGGCATAATCAGCGTAATCTGATATTCCATGCTTCGCAGAATCTGATTCTCATCGATCACATAGGTTGCCGTCATATCCTCGTAATGTGCCTGCTTGTGCTGCTGCTGGACGGATAGCGCCGCCGTCTTCACGGCGTCCCCGTCCGCTCCGCTTTTTTCATAAAAAGCATAGGACTTCTCCACCTGTGCCACCTGATTCTCCCATGCCTCCTCTAAATATTCCTGCGTAAAAGAGCAGGTAATCTCCACAGCCCCGTCCTCTGTGACACGCTCCAGGTCTTCCACATCTGTCCCGTCGTAACCCAGATCCGTCACCATTTCATAATCAGGAATGACGGTGTTCTCCCGTTGCTGCGGCAGTATCTGCTCCCACTCACCACTCCAGTCAATGTAATGATACAGATTCCTCCGTCACAAAACTGCTTTAAATAGAGTCTTGTCCCGTCCTCATCCGTCGTGTAATGTTCGCTTATCCATTCACCTGTCAGCATATCCGCCCAGGCATGCATCGTCTCTCCTCCGGCGCTTCCGTTCTGCTTCCAGCAATATTCATAGGAAAGCTGCAGATTGTCCACTTTTCCCAGATTCCACATGGCAACCTGAATCTCTCCGAGTTCTCCTCTTCCCGTACTGTTCTGACGCAGTGCGCCAAATATCAGCACACCGGCAAATACAACGACTGTCAGTATCCGCAGCTTTCTTTTTTTCCATAGCACTATCCTCTATGCCAGCAATCCCAATGTTTCAAATGCCCGATAAATTCCATCGTCGTCGATGGACGATGTAACCATGTCCGCCCGTTCCTTGACTTCTTCTCGCGCGTTGCCCATCGCAATACCGATTCCTGCGTATTCCATCATCTGAAGATCATTCGGACCGTCTCCCACGGCAATGGAATCTCTCTCGCAATGCCGGCCGCCTTCAGATATCGCTCCATGCCGGTTGCCTTATTGATTCCGTTGATGCCGATCTCGCCCGCATATTCTCCCCATACCTTCCAGGCTGATCGCCACCGTGTCAAAAAGTAAGGCTCCAGATCTGCATGTACCTTCGCCACCGGAAACGGCGCATTATAATATAGAAGCTTTTTCATTTCTCGGATTCTTCCAAAGGCTCTTCCGTCAGATGCATGTTTCCAGTGAGACGCACAAGGCGCTCCTCGCTCATCCCCATCTTTCGGTAGATCTCTAAAGATTCCTTCACTCTTTGCGGCGGTTCAACACCACACCGTCGTCCGCCTGATAGCAAAACAGGAATCCGTTGCCCTCCAGATAATCGTAAACGCTCTTCCTGTGCTCTTCATCAATATATGCGTGATAAATTTCCTTCCCATCGGCGATCACAAACACGCCTGCCGCGCCGACAATCCCGGAAAACCCAAGTTCCAACAGCTCATCATAAATCTGGAAACGGCTTTTCTTCCCGTACAGACGACCATCTTGTGACCGTTCGCCTTCGCCCTGCGGACCGCCTCTTTGGTAGATTCCGGTATCTCTCCCCGGTCATTGACCATCGTGCCGTCCACATCCAGAAACACCACTTTTTATGGTTATTTATCATTTCTGCGCTCATATTTTCCTGTCCTCTTCACGATTGCTTTTATGTACATGATATGTTGTTTTGGGGATGGAATCAAGCTATTTTAAACGTTATATGGAAAAAAGTGTCTTTATTTTTTGCCTCCCACCTTACCTGTCCTTCATAGCCGCCGGATCGGTGCTATTCTTGCACCCGATCGTATATTTATCAATGATCGTGGCATCATAGAGACTCTGCTGTGCTTCCTGTATCAATTTATCTGCTATAATTATTTTTTCTATATTTCAGCGGTGATACCGCATATGCCTTCTGTAAACTTCTGATAAAATAGCTTACATTCTGATATCCACTCTGCATTGCAATCTCTGTAACAGGAATATCCGTATCTTGTAACAGCTGCTTTGCATGCTCCAATCGCAGGTATGTTACATATTGTGACAGTGTAATATGAAAATGTTCCTTAAAATACCGCGATATATATTTTTCCGAAAGATGAAACTGTTCGCCAAATTCTTTTAACGATATTTTTTCCATAAAATTCTGCTGTATATATGAAATCATTTCTTTTTCTATCGTATTTCTCCCGCTTTTATCATTTTCTATTACAAATCCTTTCTTCCACATTTCAAGAATAAATTGTAAAAGAATTATTTTTTGTTTTTATCTGAGCAGTTATTTGGGACTCAGTTTTCATCATTTTTTGCCACATATGTTTCAACCAACTGCTCACACAGTTCTTTTGCTGTATCCTTTACTCTTGGACTTATCATCAAATGCCCATTTTTTAACGGCTCCAGTAATTTATCATCCAACATGTCATCTGTACAAAAAGAGATATACTCAAGTGGAAAAAGGAAAGTAAAATAATCCACTTCTCCAGCCTGTGATCCCATGAGATGCAGATTACCCGGCGACACCACAAAAGCATCCCCGCGGGGTTCCAATATAATTTTCTCCTGATATACTTACAGTCAAAAAACCGCTTTTTACATATATAATTTCCAGTTCATCATGCCAATGTACCGGTATCTGAAATGATCGTCCTTCATTTTTTATATGATATGTACTAAACGGATCATCCTTTGTACCATGCGGTTTATTTTCCTTTAATTCAAAGTACATACTCTCTCCTACACTTCTACAAGACCTTTACTCTTCCATTTTCCGCTCTTCCATCTAAGTACCATTCCCACTGCTCTCGCACATTCGTCACCTGCCATAGCAATATATGCTCCTACAGCCAGAAGTCCCATATGTATTCCAAGAAAATAGGTTCCGCCAACTGCAAACAAATACATAAATATCGCACCTAATATAACCGGAAAAATTGCATCTCCGCTCGTTTTTAACGCCTGCCCATATACAAGATTTGTCACCCTTCCAAGTTCAAGAAATATATCTACTATCAACAACTTTACCACAAGATTTATCATCTGTATATCATCAGTAAATATATGCACGATAAAATGTCCTGCCAATGCAAAGATCACGGAAAAGCAGGTCGCTGTGATGATACCGTATATCGCAGCTTTTCTCGTTCCCCTGTTACATTCCTCAAACTCTTTTGCTCCAATTCTCCAACCGGTCATAATTGCATTTGCCTGAGCAAGGGCAGCTCCCACACAATATGAAAAATTTGCAATCTGTACAGCATATGAGCGTGCCGTAACATTCATTCCATCCACATCCATCTGATTCATAAAACGCACTATAAATGTCATTGCGATGTTGTAAAGTGCTGTTTCAAGCGCAGAAGGAAAACCAATCTTAACAATCTGTGCAAATATCTTTCTTGATGCAATCCGCTCAGGACTCTGTTTTGCTTTTATAAGTACAGCCCCCATACCGCTACAATAATAAGATTTACAACTCTCGAAATAACCGTGGCAACAGCAACTCCCATCACACCCCAGTCGAATGCAAATAAAAATACTGAATTAAGTATTATATTGAGAACATTTCCAACAACAGTTCCTATCAAAGAATGTTTTGTATATCCAAACACTCTCAAATAACTGGAGAAAATAGGAATCAGTGCATTTAAAAAACATGTGCCGCCAACAATTCTAAGATATATTTCAGCCGGCTCAAAAGCAAAGCCGGAGCAATACTTACGATTCGAAGTATCCCACCAGAAAAAGCAGCAAGAACGACAGACATTACGATACCTATCAATGCGTTGAATATAAGTCCAAGTTGTCTTGCCTGATACGCTATCCCCGGTCTTCCCGCTCCGATATTTTGTGACATAACGGCTACCATACCTGACGATATTACGCCGAACATAATGATAAAAACGCTTATATATGTATTTGCTGTTCCAACAGCTCCCACAGCCTGGTCACTTACAGATGATAGCATCAATGTATCAACCATACCTGAAAGCATATAAAATAAAGTCTCTACGCATATCGGCACAAATAGCTTTGTGTCAATGTTTTTCTTTCCGCTGCCATAGGTTTTCTCCTCACATACAATTCAAGAATACTATATCAATAATACGATATATTTGCATATATTTCTTGTATAATATCATGCAAAAATTGCACTATTTCTACTATGCAGTCTGTGAAAATCTACGGACCGTCTGACACCGCCCTCAAACTTATAATCATAGGCATGCATCGTCATGTATACACAAGTCAGAAACGCTTTATATCATCATCGTGTGGAATGTCGTATGGAATGACCGCAGGCAGGTATTCCACACCGCCAACGAGCTCTCCCTTCCCGTTTTATGAATAAAACATAGATATCCAGCTCGTACTGTTTTAGAAATTCTATTTTCTTTTTTACAATTTTCAGACGTTTTGTCCCCCACAGCACTCACAGGCGATGTCGAACTTGTCTAAGGAGAGCGGCTCTATGATCCCTTTGGTAAAATTTCTGGATATTGTTGGTAAAAAGGTTTCTCCTCCGGATATATTCCGTTTGCCTGCTCCAGAAAAAAGACTTCCTGAGCGGACTATAGTATCTTTTTCTTATCCAGAACAATCAGTGTGGGAAAAAACATCTTCATTTCCCCCCGCCAATAAATGATTGTTGGAAATGTCATATAGATTGATATCTATTTTATCCCGATATTCATTTAACAGCCGGATCATGTTGTCATTCAACGGACATTGATATGAAAAATAGTAAAAATCAAGTACCATACACCCCTCCATCATCTCTGATTATAGAAATTTTCCCACGTCATCACATACTCCTTTTCACTGGTGGCTTCATCCACCCCTTCACACCGGATCGCAAAGCCTTCCCGCTGATAAAAATGGATCGCCCGTGTGTTCTTTTTTGATACACATTTAAGCTTAGCTTTGCTTTTCTGTTTTTCACAAAATCCAGTAAAAGTTTTCCGATTCCTGCGACCGCATATCATCAGAAACGAAAATACCCTCAATATATTCATCATTTAATCCGATGAATCCCTGTATCTGCCGGGCATCCTCATATACGTAAACCTCTGCCTGTCCCAACAGTTCCTTTACCAGTTCAAAAGTTATCCCTCCAGTATTGAGCCGGAATAAAACAATGGGCGTTTAAATTACCACTCTAACCATATCTCGGCAACCCCTGCCTGTGTATTCACTCTGTAATCTGCTGATCATAATAAATCCCTAAATAAACGGTCTACTTTTTCTTATAGCCGCAGTCACAATAAGGCCCGCCGGAGGCAAGGCGTGTATTCCCTGACAAAATCCGTCACACCGCCTGCTTCGCTCATTGTATAATCCAGACGGCACATCGCAGGTATCATCAGACTGGTAAGCCCCAACTCTCCCCATAAGTCTGCAGATTCCGCACTTGTAAATCTTGCCTCGTATCCGCTTCCGTCTTCATACTCATAAAAGTCCATATTCCACGAATACGGTTTCTGTCGCCCGCTTTGAGTTTTGCCGTATCCTTCATTGCCTTGATATCC
>VOFK01004139.1_pt1 | contig 23763 bp, 25 predicted proteins | sample 5384121 | NCBI WGS metagenome assembly VOFK01 (sample SAMN12384730, study PRJNA508395) | human gut metagenome | isolation source: healthy gut J | host: Homo sapiens | reverse complement strand
CTACACGGCGTAGACCATGGTTTCGTCGGTGCCGGTGCGCAGGCGGCGGGTCATAGCCAGAGCAGCCCGCGCGATTATTATTTTTCACGATTTCCGGCCCCGCCCCTCATCATCATCACTTGCCATTTGCCAATACGCCACACTACCGAGATGTGCCAACTGGCGGCGGCTGCGCACTTGCACGAACGACGGCCGACACGGACAAATGCCTGCGATTTGACGACGCCAAAGCGCGCATTAATATTTGACTGTGCCGGGGACGGCCCGCCGCGATGACCAGTTCACGGGCCTGGCGCGGCGATGGCGCGCAGCCCAATTCGGCGCCGCGGTGATGGTGGTGGCTGTGAACTCATGCTGACCCTCCGCCAGGCGGTCACCGCGGCACCAACGCGGCACCACCGCACGCCCCTGGCCGGCAAGCGAGCCCGGGGAGGCCAGGCGAGGCACCTGGGCATGCCCGCGCTTTGTGCCGCTGCTGAGTCTGTGCAACAGGCGCCCGGCTGAAAGGGCAGCCGTTGACACTTGCCAACCTGCTTAAGCCAAGCCGTTCTTTGACGCAGGGCATGGAGATCATGACCGCCGCTGTATCGGCCTGGCCTGGCGGAGGGTTCCGGCAGTTCACAGCCGGGCAGCCCTCGTGCTGGGGGGTGCTGGCTGCGTGCCGATTTAAGGATCCAGTCCAGCCTGCCTCGTATGGCGCCCCTGGCCGCCAGCGACAGGTGATGGTGGGGGCCGCCAATCTCACGCGCTGTAAACATCGGCAATTTCCTGCGTCGGCATGCTGGTCTCCTCCAGCCAGCTGTGCCCGGTGGCGTGCTCTTGGGTGTGCATCTTGCTGTTCAACCTGGCCGGGCGAGATTCGGCTAGTGTTCTGGCTGCAGAACGTTGCCATGCTCCGGCCATTCTGAAATCGGGGCCGTGATTCGCCGGGGTGCCGGTTATCCACGCCTTCAATCTGCCGGCGGCGCTGTTTCCATGGCGGCTTGCTGGAGCGGCGGTGCGTGGCTGCTGCTCGGAGAGAAACCGGATCCGGCTGTTCGCTGGCGGCCCGCGGGTGCCCCGGTGCCGAGTTGACCCGGAAATGGCGGACCTGGGCCTGCATTTCACCCGCTGGGGGATTCAGCCCCGACCTCGGCCCGGGAGCTGCGGCGGCGGCGAGCGCACGACGGCCTGGCGACGCCCCGGGGCACGTGCTTGGTGCGCCGGGCGGACGACCCCCGGATCCGTGGGACATGCCTGCGGCGGGAGCCGCTGGATGTTTGACGGGGACCCGAAACCGGCGACTCCAGCCGCGAACCCGGTGCCGGGGGAGGAGCTATGGGACTGGAATAGAGCTGCCGCCGGAGTAATTCCGGCGGCAGCCCGGGTGCCAGACGGAGGCGGTGGAGAGACGTGACCTGGCGTTGGGCCCTTCCTGCCGAGGACGCCGCCGCCCCCGCGGCGTGAGGCCCTGAGCAGGTCATCGACGGCCTGATCGGGACCCGGAGCGGCGAATTGCAACATCATGGAGGACCTGTCTCGCGGGAATTTTGATGCCGCCCAGCTGGCGGTTTCGGCAGCGGGACCCGGCCTTCACGCCGGGTTCAGGCCATGAGCAAAGCATTTGAATAGGAAAGCATTCGGCACCGAATACAACAGGCTTTATCCCGTCTGCAGGGCCAGCTGGTGCTGGCGCTGCCACGTTCAGGGAATCTACCCCGGTGACATGAATTACGGTATAGTCGGCAAGCGGCGGCGAGGCCAGGCCGTCCCCTCGGTGCCCAGCACCATGGCCGCTTGCCTGCCGGATCGCCCGAAAGCCAGGAGTCCCGGCGGGGCCAGCCACGGTTTGAAGCCCAGTCATGCAGCAGCTCCGGCTAGCCCGGCAGCAAATTGCCGGCGGCGGTCAGCAAGCACCGCGTACCTGGAAACGGCCCTTTATCATAAATGCCGGGTATTGGGCGCAGACTGGCTTGAGAGCCGTATTGGCACAGCACCCCTTTCGGGTCAGGTGGAAGCCTGTCAGCTGGGTCAGCACTGGCAGGCCTGCCGCGCGCCGTGATATCCCGGCCGGCAGCGCCCAACGTGGCGTGCACCTGGCGCCCCAGAGCCCGGCCGATGACCGGGGACTTCCGCCACGAACAAGCGTTTTCCGTCGGCCTGAAGTTCACCAGCCGGTTTTCCGCCCAGATATCCAAAATTCGCTGGGGTAACGTAAGACGATGATAAGGGCTATGTTATTGGCTTTGCCTTCCCGCTGGCGGCGGCATGGCTCAGCCCAGCTGGGATCTTCAGCAACAGGTCCGCCAGCGGCGGGAACGCGATGTTCTTTGGGGACAGACCTGGGCGCACCGGCAGCCCACGCAGGCGGCGGCGCTTGTCCTCCGGCAAAGCTCTCCACCCGCATGCCGATGTTAGTTGGGGGAGAACCTGGCCTGGTCCTCCATCTGCGGGGCGTCATGCCGTTGAGGATCATTCCGACCCTCCACCCCCGGTAAAGGAAGGCTCCAGATGGGATGCTGCGCGGCAGCAGCTCGCACTTGGCCCTATGTCCGCATGGTCCAGTCCGATCCGATTGCCCGGGCGCTGTCGATGATTCCCAGCGACTTTATAGTGGGTCGTAGCTGTCGCCAGATCTGTCAGTATTTGCGCCAGATAGAAGCTCTCAAGTAGTCATAACTCTGTGGCGTCGAAATAGCCGGGCTGCCGGGGAACTGCAGATCTATGGTGCCAAGCCCAGCAGGACGGTGATCATGTATGTTCTTGGTTGATGTTTCCCCAAGGCCCAGGAAATTTCCTGCCCGCTGGGCGCATGATGGTGCCCTGTCCCACGTTCATTAATCTGCCTCCGCCACCGTCAGCCGGGAGCCCACTGGCAGGATGGCTGCCCGTTGGGCGCGATGACGCCCCCAGGCGGAGCGCAGGCAGGTGTCCGCCTGGCCGTACCGGCGGTTCACCGCCAGGATCAGGTCGCAGATCCCCGGCCCAGAGGCGTCCGGCGCAGGGTGGAGTTTTGCACAGAATGCCGAGAGCTGCTGAATCTGTTAGGGGCCGCGCCTCCGGGAATCAGCTCCCGGACGAACACGGAGATCACCAGCCGGGGACCCTGGCCGCCGCGGTTGTTGGAAGCGAGCGCAGCTGGCCGGTAAGGGTCAGCATCACGTCCCCGGTATGTAATGGGTGGGCTCCAGCAGCGCCGGGGCAAAATCACCGGCAGCCGGTCCTCCTGGATGCGGGGAAAGCCGCTCCCACTGACAGGGGGAGGTAAAGCTCTCGCCGTGGTTTATGGGGACAGCCTGCTCTCGCGCCTCGCCGGCATCATCATCAATGCAAGTTGAAGTTGTTGTCCATAGTCATCCTCCTCGTTTGTTGAAGCTGGTTCAGCTTATGCCGAGCGGCAAAATAGACCCTTTCAAACCGGGAAAAAGTATGCGATAAATAGCGGGGAAAAAGGGAGGAATTGCCCATGCGATACAAGGAAAGGTCTATCGGCTCCCCAGCGAGGCCTTACAGCCCTCATCATCCAGGTGACCTTACGGTGCAGCCACAACCGCTGCGCTTCTGCGATATGTATGACGATGCTAAGCGGTTTGCCTCTTGCGGCCCATGGAGGAGATCCGGGAGATGTTTCGCCTGGCCTGCAGGTATACCGCCGGGGGAGCGGGTGTTTACTGGTTGGCGGCTTACGCGCTGGATGCGGAAAACCGATGAGCTGCTGGAGATCGGGCCATGGTATACAGCCTGTTTCCGAGTGCCAGCGGGTGATGCTACGCCTCGCCCCGAGTCTCCCAGGTCAAGACGGAGGAGGAGCTGCTGGCGGCTGCGGGAGGGCGGCCTGAAAATGGTGTATATGGGCTCGGAATTCGGCTGTGACGCGGTGCGGAGCGATGCGCAAGGGCGCCACACCGCCGCGGCCATTGTGGCGGTGGGCAGAAGGCCCGGCAGGGAACCTGGCTCCCTGTCGGTGACGGCCATTTCCGGCTTGGCAGCCGGGAGCTGCTGCGGGACCACGCCGTGGACACCGCCCGCCCTCAGCGCCATGAAGCCGGAGTATATCGGCCTGCTGACGCTGATGGTGGAGCCGGGAACGCCGCTGGAGCAGTGGGTCCGGGAGGGCAGCTTCCAGGTGCTGGGCCCGGCGGAGATTCTGCAGGAGACGGCCCCCTGCTTGCTGACCACATCGACAGCGAGGGCAGCGTATTCCGGATGAACCACGCCTCCAACTACCTGACCCTGAAGGGGACCCTGAACCGGGACCTGCCCGCCCTGCGGCAGCAGGTGCAGGAGGGCCTCATGGGTCACGGCCTGCGGCCGGAGAGCTGGCGGGCCCTGTAAAGAACAAGCAAACGCCCCTGTATCCTGCGGGATACAGGGGGCGCGGGCAGCTTGTCAAAAAAGGACAAAGACCTTTTTTGACAAAGGGTTTGCAGTCTGCCGCGCGCATAATTTGTTCGCTGGAAGCGAACAAATTCCACACTTGCAGACTGAGAAGTATTTTTTGCCAGGTACACGCCCCGGCAAAAAATGATTCCATTTTATTTGCCGCCTGCGGGGCGGCAAACTCTGCGAGGCTTTTGGACAATATCTCCACCCCCTGTATCCCACGGGATACAGGGGGTGGGCGTTTATTCTTCTGAAGATTCTTCCGGCACCTCCGGTGCTTCCGGCGCTTCCGCCGGTTCGGCGGTTTCCGGGGCTTCGGTGGGCTCCTCCGCCTGGGCGGCTTCCCGGGCGGCCACGATGTTCACATACAGCTCCTCCGGCTTGTGGGGGTGGAGCCTGATGTTGTAAAACAGCACCGCCAGGGCGGCGATCATCAGCACCAGGCTCAGCACCTGGGACACCCGGATGGGCTGCCCGGCGATGGTCCAGTCGGACAGATACAGGCTGTCGGTGCGCAGGCCCTCGATCCAGAAGCGGCCCGCGCCGTACCACAGGAAGTAGAAGCAGGTGTTCTCGCCGTCGAACCGTCTGGCCTTGGATACCACAAAAACGATCAGCAGCAGGCCGATGAGGTTCCACAGGCTCTCGTACAGGAAGGTGGGATGTACCTCCACCAGTTCCCCAGCAGTGGTGGTCAGCTGCATGCGCCAGGGGAGGGTGGTTTCGGAGCCGAAGGCCTCCCGGTTCAGGAAATTGCCCCAGCGGCCGATGGCCTGGCCGATGAGCAGGCCCATGACCACCAGGTCCATCATGGCCCCCAGCTTGATGTGGCGGCTGCGGCAGAGGATGATGGCCACGATCACCACGGCGATGACGCCGCCGTAAATGGCCAGGCCGCCGTCCCCAGATGGCGATGGCCTTGGACCAGCTGAAGTGGCCCTCATGGTCCTTGAACTCGCTGAGATAGAACAGAACATAGTATAGCCGGGCCCCCACGATGGCCGAGGGGATGCCCCACAGCAGCCCGTCGATGAGGTCATCCTCCCGGATGCCGTATTTGGTGCGCTGGCGCATGCACCACCACAGGGCCACCAGCATACCCAGGGCGATGAGGATGCCATACCAATAGATGCCGTTGCCGATGTCGATGGCCTTGGAGCTGATGGTGATGGCCCAGTCGCCAAAAAAGCCCCGGGAAGCGGATGGGGCTGTCGGTCATGATCTTCATAATGTCACTCCTTGCTCAGAAAACTTCCTCTATTATACCGCAGAGCGGGGCCGTTGAAAAGCCCTATTTTTCGGAGGAAGGGGAGCAATCAGGCGGTCCGGTATTTCCGCCGAAGCCACCGGGCCAGCAGGAAGCCGCCTGCCGTCAGGGCGGCGCAGAGCAGGAAGTCCGGGATCGGGATCTGGGACAGGATCAGCGCCTGTCTGTACCGGGAGGAGAGATCGGTGAAGATCGGACTTGTGCTGAGCTCCTCCAGCCACTGGGGATCGACGGATCCGAAGTCCGCGATGCCGCCCAGCCGGAAGCCCGCAGCCAGAGTGGCGGCGATCCGGACCAGGCCCAGAATCCCCACCAGCGACATCAGGTATCCGGAGACGAAGCCGTATGTACGCCAGAAGCGGGCAAAACCGCTTTTCCTCGGCCCGGCGGAGGTGGGAGCAGGGTCCGTCTGTTCATCGTCCAGCAGATAGTCCACCGTGACGCCCAGCAGACGGCCGATGGCCAGGAGCTTGTTGGTGTCGGGCAGGGACTCGCCCGTTTCCCTAAATTAAAGATATTGGTTATGTATGAGTGCCTACGCCTACTTGCATAGGTACTCATATTCGTTGTTTTACTCAATTTTGCCGATAAATCGGTAGTAGATGTCAATATCCTGCTCACGCATACCGTCCACGATGGCTGCTTCGTGAATGACGATTTCCTCAATCAGCGTATTCAGAAGCTCCGCTGTCAGTTCGGTGGGATTAGCGTATCATAGTCTGCTACACTAAATTCAATCTCATAAATACATATCCATCTTCAACGGAATCTGAATAGGCAAATCCCAACTTTGTCCAAAACTTCTGTGCAGCTGTATGGCGCTGATTTACAGGAGCTGAAACTCGTCTTGCTTTGTATTCCTTATAAAGGAAATCAATACAGAGTTTGGCAGCAGCAGTTCCATACCCCTTTTTTTGATAGGCATCATCAATAAGAAAATTGATTATTTGATAGTTTTCTTCACCAACATACATTGAAACAAAGCCAATCATTGTTTCATCAGCATAAATTGCAAATGGCCTGGTGTCTTTATAATGAACCCATGCTTCTGCCAGAGAATACGCCACAGAATCCACAAAATTTTCATTTGCAACGCTGGCTTTAAGATTAAGACAGTCTGTGTAGTTATTCTCGTTGATTGTTCGTAGCTCTATCATTTTATCTTTCTCCCAATTTTCATATCCTGTCGCCACTTGGGAGCTTCGCCATCGTCTGCCCAATGCTCATCCATAGAGGCGATCTTACCGTCTTTCAGCTTGATACGACAAACCACATAGCCTGCGTATTTGTCATCCACAAGGGCGGCATACACCGGAAACTTGGCAAAAAGATATTCTTCCATTTCTTCTCGTCTTGCTTTAATGTTCGGCCTGGATGCAATGCCTTTATATGAACGCAGTTCTACACGAAATAGGGCAACCATTTCTGCAAGTGCATCATTTGCTTGTTTTATCTCTAATATCTCCATCATAATTGCCCTCCTTTGGCTGCATACAAAATCTCATAATAATTATAGCATAAATATGTGAAAAAATCTATCATATACATGGAAATCCGCCCTTCCCGATTTTTTCGGAGGAAGGGGGAGCAATCAGGCGGTCCGGTATTTCCGCCGGAGCCACCGGGCCAGCAGGAAGCCGCCTGCCGTCAGGGCGGCGCAGAGCAGGAAGTCCGGGATCTGGGACAGGATCAGCGCCTGTCTGTACCGGGAGGAGAGATCGGTGAAGATCGGACTTGTGCTGAGTCCCTCCAGCCACTGGGGATCGACGGATCCGAAGTCCGCGATGCCGCCCAGCCGGAAGCCTGCAGCCAGAGTGGCGGCGATCCGGACCAGGCCCAGGATCCCTATCAGCGACATCAGGTATCCGGAGACGAAGCCGTATGTACGCCAGAAGCGGGCAAAACCGCTTTTCCTCGGCCCGGCGGAGGTGGGAGCAGGGTCCGTCTGTTCATCGTCCAGCAGATAGTCCACCGTGACGCCCAGCAGACGGCCGATGGCCAGGAGCTTGTTGGTGTCGGGCAGGGACTCGCCCGTTTCCCACTTGCTGACGGCCTGACGGGACACGTCCAGCTGCTGGGCCATCTGTTCCTGGGACAGACCGGCTTTGCGGCGCAGGTCGATGAGCTTTTCACACAGGGTCATAGAGAATGCCTCCTTTGATGTTGATGGCGTCAGCATACCGAAAAAGGCCGCAACTGTCCACCAAGTGGGGCTGGAAGTTCCGCAACCGACGGTTGCGGGCCGTTTTTTTCAGCCCCAGAGCTGGCGGGAGAGGTCCTGGGCCAGGCTCTCCACCACGCCGGGAGCATAGGGCAGGGGCAGTCCGGCATCCGAAAGGGTCTCGGCGTAGGTCCTGCTGCCGCCGGAGGCACACAGGGCGTGATACCGGGCCCAGCCGTCTGCGGGGTCGGCGTCATAGGCGGCCTTCAGCTGCTGGGCGCAGACGATGGACAGGGCGTAGCTGATGACATACCGGGGGGACATATACAGGGACATGTTGGTGAACAGGTCGCACCCGGAGAGCACCTGCTGCCGCCAGGGCTCGTTGTTCCGGGCCCGGCCGAAGGACTTCTCAATGCGGTCGAACTCCTCTGCCCACTGGGCCAGAGAGGCGTCCGGGTGCTCATAGAGCCAGGTCTCAAAGGTGTGGATGGAGCAGAAGGCGCACATCTCCTTGATGAAGTCATAGCGGTGCTCCGTCAGGAACTGGGGAGCGTGGTTCCCGAAGAAATCCCGGGCGTAGGGCTGGGCCAGCAACTCCATGGTCTTGGAGTGGACCTCCGCCAGATCGGGACTCAGGCCCACATAGTCCGCCACCGGCTGGCTGCGGATGGACAGATACCCCTGGAGCCCGTGGCCCAGCTCGTGGGTGTATACGGTGACGTCACCGGCGGTGCCGTCGCAGTTGGCAAAGACAAAGGGCATATCATAGGGCGCGCCCAGCATCTCGCAGAAGCCCATACCGGAAATTTTATTGGGAGAGCCGGTCACGTCCAGCAGGTCGTGGCGGACCATCTCGTCGAAAAACGCCCCTGCCTCCGGACTCAGGGCGTGATACATCCGGCGGGCGGCCTTGGGCAGCTCCTCTGCCGCAACGGGGACGGCGTTGCCCTCCGGGAACACCAGCGCCCGGTCATAGGGCAGCAGCGCCTCTACCCCCAGGCGCTGGCGCTGCTCCTCCTGCAGCCGCAGGTACAGGGGGGTGATATGGGTCTGCACCTGGCGGCAGAACGCGTCCAGCTCCGCCCGGCCATAGCCCAGGCGCTGCTGGGCCAGGTCGCCGTAATCGGCGAAGCCGTCGAAGCCGTTGGCCCGGGCCAGGTCGATGCGGGCAAGGACCAGTTGCCGCAGGATGTCCTCCAGCTGTCCGGCGTTTTCCAGCACCGTCTGCTGCTGGGCGTCATAGGCGGCCTTGCGGCGCGCCCGGTCCCGGCTGGCCAGAGCGGCCCGCAGCTGACCGCCGCTGAGGGTCTCGCCCTGGACCTGATACCTGGCGGAGGCCGTCAGCTGCTGGTATTGGGCGGTGAGCTTGGAGATGCGGGCCTGCAGCTCCTTGCCGCCGGTGTGGAGCCGCTGGTCCAGCGTCAGCAGGCGGCGCAGCTGGGGGCCGAAGGCCTCATCCACCGCCGCAGCGTAGGGACTGTCTGCAATGGCCATGGATAGGGACTGGGTATCCAGCGTCTCCAGTCGGGGCAGAGTCTCCTGCAGCTCCGTCTGGTAAAATTCGTCGGTGACGTCGTGGAAGGCCCGGATGAAGGCCACCGCCTGGCACAGGCCCACCTCCTGCTGCAGGGCGTCCCGCTGCCGGACCACGTCCAGCAGGTCCTCCGGGCAGGCGGCAGCCCTGGCCCGGCGGGTCAGGCATCGTACCGGGTCTGAAGGGCCTCCACGTCCGGGCTGGTATAGGGAATATCAGAAAATTTCCAACTCTCGTTCATAGCGTCACTCCTTTGGATAGATGATGGACAGGGCCATGCGCTCCGGCCGGATATTGTCCCGGATAAAGTCCAGCAGATCCTGCTGGGTAATGGAATCGTACACCTCCGGGAAGCGGAAGGGATCGTATCCCTGGAAGCAGCCCTCGGCCGCCGTGGAGGCGATGGCCTCGAAGGAGTTCAGACTTTTGATGGATGCGCCGAAGCTGGCCCGGCGGATGCGCTGGACATAGGCCGGGTCCACCCCCTCCCGGACCACCCGGCGGGCTTCATCCAGAACGGCCTGCTGCACGGCCTCGGGATCGTTGCTGTCGCCGCCGCAGAACACATAGGCGGCTCCCGGCAACAGGTCATAGGCGCTGTCAAAGGTGCCGTTGATCAGCCCCTGACTGTACAGCCGGGTGAACAGGGGGCTGGACTCTCCCATGAGCACGTCGCAGGCCAGGTCCCCCAGGATATCCAGGCGCATGCGCTTCTCTCCCTCCGGCACCGGCGGCACTTGAAGCCCAGCAGGAAGGTGGGCATGGCCACCTCCATCCGGTCCTCTATGCGGGCCATATGAGGCGTCAGGTCCTCCTCCCGGCCATAGTCCCGGGGGATGGCGGGGCCACTCTCCCGGGGCAGAACCTCCCGGGCGGCCCGGAGAACCTCCTCCGGGTCCACGTCGCCCACCACCACCAGGCACATGTTGGCGGGGGTATAAAACGCCTTGTGGCAGTCGTACAGGGTCTGGGCCGTGATCCGGCGGATGCTCTCCACGGACCCGGCCACAGACTGCCGCACGGGGCTGTGGCGGTACAGGGCCTGCATCATCTGGCGGTATACCTGCCACTCGGGGTTGTCCTCGATCATGCCGATCTCCTGAGCGATGATGCCCTGTTCCTTTTCCACGCTCTCGTCGGTGAAATACGGCACGGACACGAAGGACAGCAGGATCCGCAGATTTTCATAAAAATGCTCGGTGCAGTCGAAATAGTAGGCGGTGACGGCGTTGCTGGTGTAGGCGTTGGGCTCGGCCCCCGGGCCAGGCCCCTGCATGGCGCTGCCGTCGGCGGTGTCGAACATCTTGTGCTCCAGATAGTGGGCGATGCCGGCGGGGGTGTCCAGCCACTGGCCGTCCAGCTGAAAGCGCATATCCATGCCGCCGTAGCGGGTGGTGAAGAAGGCAAATTTCCGGGCATAGCCGGGCTTGGGCACCACGCAGACGGGCAGGCCGTTGGGCAGGGTCTCCCAGATGGCCTTTTCCCCGATGCGGGGATAGGTAAGGGTTTTCATCAGGCCTCCTCCTTTCCGTGCAGGAAGTATACGGTGTCCAGGGTCACGCTGCCGGCGGCGGCTTGAATGCGCTCCGGCGTCACCTGATCCAGCAGGCGCTGCATGGTCTCCGGGTCCTCGCTCTGACCGGTGGCGGCCTGACCCAGGCAGTAGTTCTCCAGGGCACCCTGGGAATCCGACAGGGAGGTCAGGGGCGCTGCGCATGGTGCTGCGGGCCCCCTCCAGCTCCCAGGGCTCCCAGTGGCCGTCCCGGATCTCCTGCAATTGATGAAGGATCTCGTCCAGGGCCCGCTGATAGTCGGCGGTCTCGATGCCGGAGGACACCGTGAGGATGCCCTTGGAGCGGACATAGGTGCTGGAGGCGTAGTAGCACAGGGACAGCTTCTCCCCGGACATTCATAAAGAGCTTGGAATTGCTGGTGCCGCCGAACAGAAGGTTTGCCAGGATCATGGCGGGCACATCGTCGGTGGCGCAGCGGAAGCCCATGGACAGCTTCCCTGGGTCACGTCCATGGCCTCGTGGATGATGCGGGGCTCCGCCGGGGCGGCCACGGCACGGGGCGGCTCCGGGTCCACCCGCGCCCCGGTCAGGGCGGCGAAGGCCTCCAGCAGGGCGTCCTCCACCCGGGAGATGGGGGCGCTGCCGCAGTAGAACAGCTCCAGCCGGGAGGCGGCCATCATCTGCCGGCTGTAGGCATGGAGCTTCTGGTTGTTGATGGCGGCGGCGGTGGCCTCGTCTCCCAGGCGGCTGACGCCGTAGGGGCTCATAGCGGCACATCTCCTGCAAAAGCCGCAGATCGGCCCAGTCCCGCTTGTCGTTGCGGATGGAGCGGATGCTGTCCAGCAGGTTGGCGCGCTCGCTGTCCACATATTCCGCCAGATACCGGCCGTTGCGGGTGACGGGGGTCCAGCAGCAGCTCCCCCAGCAGGGGGCGGCGGTGGGCTCCAGGAGCTTCATTCCCCCATGGGGGGGCAGCTTTATCGTCCATACCGAGGCCTAAGCCGATGCACTGGCACTCCCCCGCTTGCGGATGGTGGGGGTTGATCTGTGCGCCGTAGAGCTGGTCCGCATGGCGGCGGACAGCTGCTCGGTCGGGGCGCTCGCTGCGTTGCTGGGCACCAGCGGCAGCAGCCCCATAGAGACGCCGTTTCCCGGCGCAGGGGGTGATGAACTGGGCGGACAGGCAACTGGTTTTGAACTTTTGGCAGGCGATATGGGTGAGATATACCCGGTCCATGATCTCGCGGCGGGTCTTCTCCATATGCAGCACCTCCAGGATACAATAATACATTATTATATCGCAGGCGGCGGGAAATGAAAAGGGCTTTTCCATAAAAATAAGGCTCCCCGGCCGGTTGGCCGGGAGCGCTTGATAAACTAAGGGGAATCAGGCCACGCGCGCTTGCCTTTATAGCGGGACTTGACAGCCACGGCAATCCAATGCAACCGCACAGACCAGCCAGGGTGGATACTGGGGCCACGCCCATGTCGCCGGTTTTTAGGACTGTTGCTGCCAGCGTTGCCAGTGTTGCCAGAGTTACCGGTGTTGCCGGTATTGCCGGAGCCGCCAGTGCCACGGAGCCACCGGTATTGCCGGTATTGCCGGAGTCGCCGCCTGACCGGGCTGACTGGGCTGACTTCAGGCTGACCGAAAGCTGACCAGGCTGACTGGGCTGGCCGCTTCGCCGGCATCACCCGCCGGGCCGCTGCTTTCCAATTTGCTTTGATAGCCGCAGACGGGAGCAGACGCCGTATCCACGAAAGGTGTGGGCGCCGAAGCCGTCCGCTTCTGGCTGTTGTATCCCAGTGACAGTGCAGCCGTCAGCCAGGCAGTCATGCCAGTGATTCTCGCCGTCGGAGGACCAGGTATCGGACCACTGATGCGTATGCCAGCTTCACCGGGCTTGTCCTCGGCGCTGTACATGCGCCACAGCTGGGTGCTTAGTAGGGATTGGCGGTGCCCTTACACGCCGTTCTCGGTGGATAAGATGGTGCGCAGGCCATGGTTGGAGCCGCCGCCGCCGTCCCGGTGATGTCGCCGAAATTCACGCCGTCCCCGGGACACCAGCAGGTCAAAGCCGTTCTTTCGCTCTGCTGGGCATAATAGTTGCAGCCGAAGTAGTACACAAAGTTGTGGATCACACGGCCTTTGTCCAGGGCGGCAAAGATGGCCTTCAGCTGCGCTTTTCAGGTCCTTCAGGCTCTGGCGCGTAATAGCCAATGCTGGCATACCCCGGGCGAAGCACCGTCCTTGATGCCCAGGCCATCGAACACCTCTGCCTGGCCTCTGCTACTCCTCCAGCATACCCGGTAACCGGGCACGGGTTCTGGTCGGCGTGACACAACCGTGGCAAGCCTGCCAGCTGCTGGAACAGGGGAGGCGGGTAAAATTTGTTAAACAGGAAGGTATCCAGGGAACCAGTTCAGATACTTGTTGTCGCTGCTGCAGAACCCTCCAGCACGGCGTCCTTCAGCATATCGCGGCCCGGCCGCTGATGTTTTGCATAGTCCATATTGGCCACCTGACCGTCGGTGATCCGGGTGAACTGATAGGTCAGGAGTGGAGGTGTCATAGGTGCCGATGTATGCCACCGTTGTGCCGCTGTAGCGCCAGACACTGGTTGGAGTTGCCCCAGCCCCGCGCCCAGGCTGCCGATGGGCCGCTGGGGAAATAGTTGTCGTCCTACCGGCCACCTGCTGAAGCCGGCATCCATGCGGTACAGATAGATGGAATTGGCCCAGATCGTTGTACAAGCAGCTCGAAGCTGTGCCGAGTGTAATTCTCCGCCGCGGCCCTGCTGGGATCGCTGTGGTGCCCAGGTACGATAAATCGCTGTACCCGGCTGCCGCAGCTCATGGAGTAAAGGAGTTCGCATTCCAGCCGTGGCCGCTGGTGCCGTGGTCGCCGATGACCAGGTAAAGCGTCGCCGTTGTTCTTGTCGTGGCGAAGCCCTGCTTGCTGGATGTGGCCGCCGATGGACTTGTCGGTGACCACGGTGACGTACATGGAGCCGTTATAATTTCGATGATGTCCCAGATACCGCCGCGCCGTGTTGAGGCCGCTGGTCTTCATAACGGCGGCAGGCCGTCAAAGTGTCCTTGATTCCGCCACACGCCGCCAGGGAGCTCAGACCCGCGGTGGGGATCGGAGCTGGCCACGATGATGCCGCCGGGGGTACCCTTTGCCGTCATAGTTGTCGGAGGCCAGGCAATATAGAGATCTCGTCATCGAACACCAGCAGGCCGTGAACGCCATTGACACGCCCTGGGTATAGTTGGTGCCGTGATAGGCGATGCGGCATTCATTGTTTTCGTATTCCACCAGTGGTGGCGTGGGCTGCCCATGCCGGCAAAATATATCTTGCCCTTTTGAACTCAAAGCGCCATGCGATAGCCGGCCAGATAGTTCACGCCCTTGGAGATAAGGGGGATAGCCGGGGAAGATGTCGGGTATCCCGGAGAATGTCCCGCCCCGGAAGATCACCTGGGCCTCGCCGGTGTAGCGGTTCACAGCCATGATCACGGGGGTCCACTGGGACATGGGGTTTTCATCGAAGGTGTCCGTGCCGAACATGACCTTTCACAAAATCTGCCGCGGCCCGGCTGGTGTCCACGTTCTGGTCCAGCTTGCCCTCCTTCTTCATGGCGTCCAGGGACGTCTTGACGTTGTTGTGATAGATGTAGTAGGTGGAGTTTTCATAGCAGGTGCCGATGTAAACGTAGTCACCGGCCTCAGCCATAACCAGTGAGTAGTTTCTGGCCCCTGGTCCCGCAGACGCCGGTCAGAATGCCGTCCACCTCTCCGGCACCCAGCGGGGTGGGAGACCTTGTCAATGGTGTAGCCGCCCTTGAGTAAACACCCTGCCCAGGGGCTCGCAGCCGATGGTGTCGTCGTCATTGCGGACGACGGCTGCCAGTGCGCCGTTGACCAGGCTGACCGTCATGTCAAACCAGGGCCAGCAGAACAGCGGTGCAGGCTTTGAACGCTTTGTGCATGTTATCCCGCTCCTTAAAAAACAATTTGCCTGTCCTTGCACGAAGAACACTTTATCTATAATGTGTGCACCAACAGGCACACAGTATCCTAACATAATTCGCATCCTTTTACAATAGACAAAATCTGAAAATACAATAATCATTTCTTATAACAGAAAAAAGAACGGGCGATGACGGCGTTTTTTTGCAGAGTTTTTCCTATAAAGGCAGTGAATTGCGGAAAAATTTTGACCAAAGGCGGTTGCCAAAGGGCGGCAAGGGGTGGTAAAATAAACGTATCCTATTCCAACCGGCGGCGGCCACTCCACTTTTTGGCCCCCTGCCGGAAAAACAAAGGAGGAACCAGGTCCCGCTGAGACTGGCGGTGCGGCAGTGTGGAGACCTGCCGTAAGGCGCTGCGGCTTCGCCGGGCGCGAGACCGTTCCATGCGGAGGCAGAACGGTTACAGTCTGTATATTATGGCAGAGGTCATTCTGAAAAACCTCAAGAAGGTGTACCCCAACGCGGAGAGCAAGAAGGCCAAAAAGGGCGAGCCCCAGAAAAAGGGCAATCTGCAGATCACCGACGAGGGCGTGGTGGCGGTGCAGGATTTCAACCTGCACATTGCGGACAAGGAGTTCATCGTGCTGGTGGGCCCCTCCGGCTGCGGCAAGTCCACCACCCTGCGGATGATCGCCGGTCTGGAGGACATCTCCGGCGGCGAGCTGACCATCGGCGGCAAGCTGATGAACGACGTGGAGCCCAAGGACCGGGACATCGCCATGGTGTTCCAGAGCTATGCCCTGTATCCCCACATGACCGTGTATGAAAACATGGCCTTCTCCCTGAAGCTGAAGAAGCTGCCCAAGGACGAGATCGACAAGAAGGTCCGTGAGGCCGCCGAAATTCTGGATATCACCCAGTATCTGGACCGCAAGCCCAAGGCCCTGTCCGGCGGCCAGCGGCAGCGTGTGGCCATCGGCCGCGCCATCGTCCGCGACCCCAAGGTGTTCCTCATGGACGAGCCGCTGTCCAACCTGGACGCCAAGCTGCGCAACCAGATGCGTGCCGAGATAATCAAGCTGCGCCAGCGTATCAACACCACCTTCATCTACGTCACCCACGACCAGACCGAGGCCATGACCCTGGGCGACCGGATCGTCATCATGAAGGACGGCTTCATCCAGCAGATCGGCACCCCCCAGGAGGTGTTCGACCACCCGGCCAACCTGTTTGTGGCGGGCTTCATCGGCATGCCCCAGATGAACTTCTTCGACGCGAAGCTGACCCGGCAGAACGGCAGGTACGCCGTCACCGTAGGCGGCGTCACCGTGGAGCTGTCCGACGAGAAGCAGCAGCGCCTGGCCGAGCACAACGTGGCGGAGCAGGACGTGACCCTGGGCGTGCGCCCGGACCACCTGATGCTCTGCGCCGACGGCATCAAGGGCACCGTGGACGTGTCCGAGATGATGGGCTCCTCCGTGCACCTGCATGTGGCGGCCGAGGGCAAGGACGTGATCGTCATTGTTCCCACCAACGGCGCCGCCGCCCACTTCCCCATGGGCAGCGAGGTCAACATGATCTTCGGCGGCAACGTGGCCCACGTTTTCGACAAGGAGACCGGAAAGAACCTGGAGTGGTAAGTAAATAAGGCTATAGAACAGGCATCCCCCGGCGCAATGCGCCGGGGGATATATTTATACGATGAGCGGATGCTCAGGCCCGGCGCTCCTCGTGAATGAACATGACCAGGAAGCTGACGGTCAGCAGGGCGCAGGACACCCAGATTCCCCGGACGGCGGATGCGCCGGTCAGCAGGGCTCCCAGACCGGCACCCAGGGCGAACAGGCCGATGACGCCGAAATATGTCAGGGCATTGCGCAGGGCCTCCGGCTCATGGGTGTGGAAATAGGCACACAGGGCCTCTGTGCCGCTGCGCATGTTGCCGATGCACATGGTGCTGGCGTAGGCGTGGCCACGGACCTTGCGGAAGGTCTGCAGCTGCATGGCGCAGGAGAAGGACACCAGGGAGTTGGCCACAGTGTTCAGTGACTGGGGCATAAAGCCCACCGCAAACAGCACGGCGATCTCCGCCAGGATAATCAGCTGACGCCAGTGGACCTTTTCCATGTGCTTGAAGCGGCGGTGGATGCATTCCGCCGCGAAAATTCCCGCCATAAAGGACAGAACGGGGATCAGATACCGCAGGCAGTGGTCCCAGGCCCCCTCAAACAGATAGGCGCTGAACAGCACAATGTTGCCGGTCTGGGCGTTGGCAAAAACGCCGCCCCGGCAGAGATAGGTATAGGCGTCCTGAAGGCCGCCGGATACGATGATGAAGGAGGCTGTCAGCATGGATTCGGACATCTGGCCCCGCAGTCGATGGATAAACACAGCTTGCACCAGGCTTTCTGAGAATTGACCGCCCTTCGGCGGCCCACTGATTATACGACAGGGGAGGGGATCCGTCAAGAGTCCGCCGGGGGAGGGGGTTGGAGGGAACGGAGAGGTGAATTTGCGGCCATATGGTGAGAGAACAGGAGGATTTTTCGGTTTTTCCGCGTAAAATCTATGTAATAATTCGAAATTTTTATCAAATGACAATTTTCAGCAGTTGACAGGTATGGTACAATGGTTTTTATTATGGAATAGAATGTTTTCTCATCCATGCCGCGATCGGTGCGGCGCATACACCAGTAACAGAGAAAGGAAGGTGCCCTGTCTATGAACAAAGACAACCAGCCGAAAAAGACAGAGCAGAGCGCCAAAACAGGGAAAAAGTCCGGAAAGGGCCGCCGTGTGGGGCAGACCATCGGCATCGTCCTTGGTACCATCCTCCTGGTCACCGTGCTGACCTCCGCCATCTTCGTGGGGATCTTCATGACCTACGTCAACACGTCCCTGAAGGGGCATGTGGAGGTGACGGGCGTCCAGGCTGGACAGGCTCGTCCATCAGAAACGGCGGTGGCCCCGGATATACCGGGTCGGCTGCTGGCCGCCGGACAGAGCCTCGCTTGCGGTCAGATACTGGGTGATATCCAGAATTTCGGCGGCCTCACCGGACGCCTCTTTGTCGATCTCGTCGCTTGGGCAGCTTCTTCAGCTTCAGGGAAGGCCATGTTTTCATACGGTCAATGGGGGATACAGGGCATAGCTCTGGAACACCATGGCGATGTCCCGGTCGGGGCTCCATGCCGTTCATCAGCTTGCCGCCGATGGTCAGCTCGCCGCCGGAGATGTCCTCCAGACCGGCGATCATCCGCAGGGTGGTGGACTTGCCGCAGCCGGAGGGCCCACCAGCACGATGAACTCCTTGTCCGCAATGTGCAGGGTTGAAATCCTGCACCGCCACCACGCCCTCGTCGGTGATCTGCAGAATTGCCCTTTTTCTGGGGCTCGCCCTTTTTGGCCTTCTTGCTCTCCGCGTTGGGGTACACCTTCTTGAGGTTTTTTTTCAGAATGACCTCTGCCATAATATACAGACTGTAACCGTTCTGCCTCCGCATGGAACGGTCTCGCGCCAACGAAGCCGCAGCGCCTTACGGCAGGTCCCACACTGCCGCACCGCCAGCCTCAGCGGGACCTGGTTCCTCCTTTGTTTTTCCGGCAGGGGGCCAAAAAGTGGGTGGCCGCCGCCGGTTGGAATAGGATACGTTTATTTTACCACCCCTTGCCGCCCTTTGGCAACCGCCTTTGGTCAAAATTTTCCGCAATTCACTGCCTTTATAGGAAAACTCTGCAAAAAACGCCGTCATCGCCCGTTCTTTTTCTGTTATAAGAAATGATTATTGTATTTTCAGATTTTTGTCTATTGTAAAGGATGCGAATTATGTTAGGATACTGTGTTGCCTGTTGGTGCACACATTATAGATAAAAGTGTTCTTCGTGCAAGGACAGGCAAATTGTTTTTTAAGGAGCGGGATAACATGCACAAAGCGTTCAAAGCCTGCACCGCTGTTCTGCTGGCCCTGGTTATGACGGTCAGCCTGGTCAACCTGGTCAACGGCGCACTGGCAGCCGTCGTCCGCAATGACGACGACACCATCAGCTACGAGCCCCTGGAGCAGGGTGTTTACTCCAAGGGCGGCTACACCATTGACAAGGTCTCCCACCCCACGCTGGGTGCCGGAGAGGTGGACGGCATTCTGACCGGCGATCTGCAGGACCGGGGCCAGAGCTACTCCTGGTCCATGGCTGAGGCCGGTGACTACGTTTACATCGGCACCTGCTATAACTCCACCTACTACATCTATCACAACAACGTCAAGACGTCCCTGGACGCCATGAAGAAGGAGGGCAAGCTGGACCAGAACGTGGACACCAGCCGGGCCGCGGCAGATTTTGTGAAGGTCATGTTCGGCACGGACACCTTCGATGAAACCCCCATGTCCCAGTGGACCCCCGTGATCATGGCTGTGAACCGCTACACCGGCGAGGCCCAGGTGATCTTCCGGGAGCGGGACATTCTCAAGGATTACCCCGACATCTTCCCCGGCTATCCCCCTTATCTCAAGGGCGTGAACTATCTGGCCGGCTATCGCATGGCCTTTGAGTTCAAGGGCAAGATCTATTTTGCCGGCATGGGCAGCCCCACCGCCACCCTCATCGAGGTGGACCCCGAAACCAATGAATGCCGCATCGCCTATCACAACACCAACTATACCCAGGGCGTGTCCAATGGCGTTCACGGCCTGCTGGTGTTCGATGACGAGATCTATATGTGCCTGGCCTCCGACAACTATGACGGCAAGGGTACCCCCGGCGGCATCATCGTGGCCAGCTCCGATCCCACCGCGGGTCTGAGCTCCTGGCGGCGTGTGGCAGATCAGGACGACTTTGACGGCCTGCCCGCCGTTATGAAGACCGACGGCCTCAACGGCGGCGGTATCTGGGACATCATCGAGTATAACGGCTCCATGTACGTCACCGTGGTCACCGACAAGTCCATCGACGGCCACATCAACAAGCAGGGCTTCGCCATGTATCGCGGCGACAAGAACAACGACGGCAGCTTTACCTGGACCCGGGTCATCGGCGACCACGGCACCAGCGGCTACGGCTTCGGTCTGGGCATCAACTACTCCATGAGCTGCAACATGTGGGTGTACAACGGTTATCTGTACCTGGGCACCTACAACGATCCCATGCTGGACCTGGCGGAGGTCCCCGCCTCCGGCAACTTCGAGCTGCTGTACAACGATCTGGACCATTCCATCTATCTGTACCGCATGGATGCCGACGGCAACTTCCAGCAGGTGGCCGGTAAGGACGACAACCCCTATTTCCCCGACGGCCCCATCGGCAACCTGGGCGCGGGGCTGGGCAACAACTCCAACCAGTATGTCTGGCGCTACGGCGAGCACAACGGTGAGCTGTACATCGGCACCTATGACACCTCCACTCTGACCTATCAGTTCACCCAGATCACCGACGGTCAGGTGGCCAATATGGACTATGCCGACATCAGCGGCCGGGCCGATATGCTGAAGGACGCCGTGCTGGAGGTTCTGCAGCAGCACGACAACAAGTATCTGAACTGGTTCCTGGATACCTTCCTGTTTAACAAGTACACCGCCTCCCTGTTCCAGCAGCTGGCAGGCTTTGCCACGGACATGTCCGCCGACAAGAACCCCGTGCCCGGTTACCGGAACATGCTGGAGGAGTATGAGGCCTTCAAGCAGAAGGTGTTCGATGGCCTGGGCATCAAGCTGGACAGTGCCAACTTCGCCCGGGAGTATGCCCAGGTCACCGGCGTGGCTATGTGCAGCGCCGACACCCAGGGCCTGAAGGATGACCTGAAAAGCGCCGTGAAGGCCATCTTTGCCGCCCTGGACAAGGCCGTGTATGACGACACGATCCACAACTTTGTGTACTACTTCGGCTGCAACTATTATGCCCAGCAGAGCGAGAACGGCTTTGACCTGCTGGTGTCCAAGGACGGCGTGAATTTCGACGACATCACCCGGGACGGCTTCGGCGACGGCTCCAACCATGGCCTGCGCACCATCTTATCCACCGAGAACGGCGTGTATATGGGCACCGCCAATCCCTACTACGGCACCCAGCTGTGGCGCATGTACAGCGCCGAGGACAAGCCCCTGGTGAAGGAGCATACGCATCAGTGGTCCGATACCTGGTCCTCCGACGGCGAGAATCACTGGCATGACTGCCTGGCTGACGGCTGCACCGTCACTGACAACAGCCAGAAGGACGGCTTCGGCGCCCACACTTCGTGGATGGCGTCTGCTCCGTCTGCGGCTATCAGCAAACCGGCAGCGGCTCCGGCGGTGACGCCGGAGGAAGCGGCCAGCCCAGTCAGCCCGGTCAGCCCGGTCAGCCCGGTCAGCCCAGTCAGCCCGGTCAGGGCGGCGACTCCGGCAATACCGGCAATACCGGTGGCTCCGGTGGCACTGGCGACTCCGGCAATACCGGCAACACCGGTAACTCTGGCAACACTGGCAACGCTGGCAGCAACAGTCCCAAAACCGGCGACATGGGCGTGGCCCTGTGGTCCACCCTGGCCGGTCTGTGCGGCTGCGGGCTGATTGCCGTGGCTGTCAAGTCCCGCTATAAGGGCAAGCGCGTGGCCTGATTCCCCTTAAATTTATCAAGGCTCCCGGCCAACCGGCCGGGAGCCTTATTTTATGGAAAAGCCCTTTTCATTTCCCGCCGCCTGCGATATAATAATGTATTATTGTATCCTGGAGGTGCCGCATATGGAGAAGACCCGCCGCGAGATCATGGACCGGGTATATCTCACCTATCTGCCTGCCAAAAAGTTCAAAACCAGTTGCCTGTCCGCCCAGTTCATCACCCCCCTGCGCCGGGAAACGGCGTCCTATGGGGCGCTGCTGCCGCTGGTGCTCCAGCGGGGCACCATGAGCTGCCCGGACATCGAGCAGCTGTCCGCCGCCATGGACCAGCTCTACGGCGCACAGATCAACCCCACCATCCGCAAGCGGGCGGAGTGCCAGTGCATCGGCTTTGTGGCCTCGGTAATGGACGACAGCTTCGCCCCCATGGGGGAGAAGCTCCTGGAGCCCACCGCCGCCCTGCTGGGGGAGCTGCTGCTGGACCCCGTCACCCGCAACGGCCGGTATCTGGCGGAATATGTGGACAGCGAGCGCGCCAACCTGCTGGACAGCATCCGCTCCATCCGCAACGACAAGCGGGACTGGGCGGACCTGCGGCTTTTGCAGGAGATGTGCCGCTATGAGCCCTACGGCGTCAGCCGCCTGGGAGACGAGGCCACCGCCGCCGCCATCAACAACCAAAGCTCCATGCCTACAGCCGGCAGATGATGGCCGCCTCCCGGCTGGAGCTGTTCTACTGCGGCAGCGCCCCATCTCCCGGGTGGAGGACGCCCTGCTGACGGCCTTCGCCGCCCCTGCCCCGTAACGCGGGCGGACCCGGAGGCCCCGTGCCGTGGCCGCTCCTCGGCGGGAGCCCCCGATCATCCACGAGGCCATGGACGTGACCCAGGGGAAGCTGTCCATGGGCTTTCGCTGCGCCACCGGCGATGTGCCCGCCATGATCTGGCTAAAGCAAACCTTCTGTTCGGCGGCACCAGCAATTCCAAGCTCTTTATGAATGTCCGGGAGAAGCTGTCCCTGTGCTACTACACGCCTCCAGCACCTATGTCCCGCTCAAGGGCATCCTCACGGTGTCCTCCGGCATCGAGACCGCCGACTATCGGGCCCTGGACGAGATCCTTCATCAATTGCAGGAAGATCCGGGACGGCCACTGGGAGCCCTGGGAGCTGGAGGCCCAGCACCATGCGCAAAGCGCCCTGACCTCCGCTGGGAGATTCCCAGGGTGCCCTGGAGAACTACTGCCTGGGGCTGGCCCACCGGTCAGAGCCCGGACCTGGAGACCATGCAGCGCCTGCTGGATCAGGTGACGCCAGGCGCGTCCGTGCCGCCGCCGGCAGCGTGACCCTGGACACCGTATACTTCCTGCACGGAAAGGAGGGAGGCCTGATGAAAACCCTTACCTATCCCCGCATCGGGGGGAAAGGCCATCTGGGGAGACCCTGCCCAACGGCCCTGCCGGTCTGCGTGGTGCCCAAGCCCGGCTATGCCCGGAAATTTGCCTTCTTCACCACCCGCTACGGCGGCATGGACCTGCGCTTTCAGCTGGACGGCCAGTGGCTGGACACCCCTGCCGGCATCGCCCACTATCTGGAGCACAAGATGTTCGACACCGCCGACGGCAGCGCCATGCAGGGCCTGGCCCGGGGGCGGCGCCGAGCCCAACGCCTTCACCAGCAACGCCGTCACCGCCTACTATTTCGACTGCACCGAGCATTTTTATGAAAATCTGCGGCATCCTGCTGTCCCTTCGTGTGTCCGTGCCGTATTTCACCGACGGAGAGCGTGGAAAAGGAGCAGGGCATCATCGCCCAGGAGATCGGCATGATCGAGGACAACCCCAGTGGCAGGTATACCGCCAGATGATGCAGGCCCTGTACCGCCACAGCCCCGTGCGGCAAAGTCTGTGGCCGGTCCGTGGAGACATCCGCCGGATCACGGCCCAGACCCTGTACGACTGCCACAAGGCGTTTTATACCCCCCGCCAACATGTGCCTGGTGGTGGTGGGCGGCGCACCCGGAGGAATTTCTCCAGCCGCCCGGGAGGTTCTGCCCCGGGAGAGTGGCCCCGCCATCCCCGACTATGGCCGGGGGAGGAGGACCTCCTGACGCCTCATAAGGGCCCGCATAGAGGACCGGATGGAGGTGGCCATGCCCACCTTCCTGGGCTTCAAGTGTGCCGGAGGGAGAAGCGCATGCGCCTGGATATCCCTGGGGGACCTATTGCAGCGTGCTCATGGGAGAGTCAGCCCCTGTTCACCGGCTGGCCTGGTCAGGGGCTGATCAGCGGCACCCACGGCAGCGCCTATGACCTGTTGCCGGGAGCCGCCGTGTTCTGCGGCGGCGACGTACGTAA
>VOFK01002521.1_pt1 | contig 23786 bp, 53 predicted proteins | sample 5384121 | NCBI WGS metagenome assembly VOFK01 (sample SAMN12384730, study PRJNA508395) | human gut metagenome | isolation source: healthy gut J | host: Homo sapiens | reverse complement strand
ACGGTATTGAATGATCTGAAAAATTGATTATACAGAGGAAATTGGAGAGGCTGCTTTCTATGGACCAAAAAGCTGGATGTAAACGTACAGCCCGCAGTCGGCAATGAGAGATCACACCTTTCTACCTGCCAGCTTGATTTCTGTCTCCCGGCAAAATTCAATCTGTCTTATGTAGACCGTGATGGTGAGAAGAAGACACCGGTTGTTCTGCATCGTGCAATCCTTGGGTTCCCTCGATCGTTTCATGGCATATATTCTTGAGGAGACCAAGGGAAATCTACCGACATGGCTGGCTCCGGTTCAGGTTCGTGTGATGCCGGTTAAGACAGACAACGAGGAACTGACTGCTTATGCAAAGGAAATCTGCGATGCATTAGAGGCAAAGGATGTCCGTGTAGAACTCGATGACAGATCCGAGAAGCTTGGCTATCGTATGCGTGAAGGACAGGTGCAGAAGGTGCCGTATCTTCTGGTTGTCGGCTTCAATGAGAAAGAAGACAGAACCGTATCCTTCCGTCTGCATGGAGAAAAAAGATACCACAGTTCTTCCACTGGATGAGTTTGTGGAGAAGCTTGAGAATGAGATCAAAAATAAGCTGAGAACTCATATCGGGGCTCAAAAATAAATAAAAGCCGATTTGAAACAGTAAAAAATGCGCGCAGCAAAAGTGGTGCCCCCCTTTGCTGCGCGCTTTTTTGCAGGAAAATATATTTTTACTTTCATGTTAGAAAGTCGTTGTATTCTGTTCAGAAACTTCCAACTTCCGGATCAACTGGAATTCATGTATAACCATTGCCAGTCCAACTGCAAAAGATAACACATCCGCAACCGGACTCGCATAAAGAATTCCCTTTAATTCCCCAGAAACGCGGGAAAAGCAAAAGCAGAGGAAGCAGGAATAAAATCTGTCTTGTCAGAGAAAGAAATGTTCCCTTTATATGCTTTTCCGATCGAACTGAAAAACGTCGAGGAAATCGGCTGCATAAAATTAAGCCATGTAAACAGCAGAAAAATCAGGAAATAGTTTACACCGAAATCAAAATATTCTTTTTGCTTCCGCTGCCAAACAGACCGAGGATCTGTCGCGGAAAAAAATCTGAAACAGCAGAAAGGATACAATGGATACAATGGCACCGACCGTAATCGCCAGACGATACGATTCCTTTACCCGGTTGTACTGTTTTGCACCGTAGTTAAAACTCTGATCGGCTGGCTGCCCTGTGACAGGCCGATAATCACGGAAAAGTAAAGCTGGTTGACTTTCATGACAATTCCGGAACAGGCAATCGGAATTGACTCTCCGTAAACCGGACTGTGCACCGTAATGCTTTAGCAGGTTGTTCATCGTAATCTGCACGATCATCATGGCAACCTGGTTGATGGCAGAAGCCATGCCAAGTGAGCAGATCTGTGCCAGATGGGAAGCATTCGGCCGGAAATGCTCGGAGTGCAGGGTTACTGTGCGGTAGTGTGACAGATAGCAGACCGCAATAATCGCAGAGATGACCTGACCGATCACGGTTGCCGCTGCAGCACCGTACATGCCCCAGTGGAATCCCAGAACAAACACGGCATCAATACAATGTTGATGACGGCGCCGGAAATGTTTACAAACATCGCCATCTTTGGGCTGCCGTCTGCACGGATTAAGTGTCCGCTTCCGATCGTAAGAATTAAAAAAGGAAAACCGATCGCCATCACACGGACGTATTGCCGGGCAAGCGGGAGAACATCTGCAGGGGAACCAAATCCGACCAGCAGAGGATTCAAAAATAATTCGGTTATGGCAAAAAAGGAAGGATGCCAACGGTAAGAAGCATTGTGATGGCGTTTCCGACAAAATAGGGAGCTTTTTCTTTTTTGCCGGCACCCATGTGAAGGTTGAAGCTTGCTGCTCCGCCGATTCCAAACAGAAGTCCAAGTCCTGTGCACATCATGGCAAGTGGGAATGCAATGTTGGTAGCGGCATTTCCGAGCGTGCCGACTGCATTTCCGATAAAAAGCTGGTCTGCAATGTTGTATACCGCACTGACAAGCATGGCGATAATGCTCGGTACGGAAAAAAGCGCAGAATCAGCGAAGAAATTTTGTCCACGGCAAGTGGATTTTGTTGTTCTGAAGTCATCTGTTTCGCCCTTTCTTATGTTAATATCTGTATTTGCTTTTTATATGGCAAACTTATATTATTATAGCTTTTTTCCTGTTTTTTTTCAATGAAGCCGGGCAGCAGAAAAATAAAATGGAAATTTTTGTATTTCTGAAACTTTTATGTGTGATGAATGGTCTAATAGATAGAAACAAAAAGGAGGAAAATAAAATGAGTAAACTGAGTAGTGTATTAAAAAGACAGGTATTGCAGTAGCTGCTGCGGCAATGCTGGTGACAATGGGAGCAGGAACGGTGGTTACACAGGCAAAAACAAGTCTGCCGGTTTATAAAAGTATCGCTGGCAAAGAAGTATACCAACAACCAGAAGGGCAAACAGATGGAAGCCAGTGTAAAGATTCCGAAAGTGAAAATTACAGGTACAGACGGAAAAGTTATGAAAAAGCGAAAGTGAAAAACTGAATGCTGCAATATCCAGTTATCAGAATAAATTTATCAAAGATTATAAAAAAGATGTGGCAGCCATAAAGAAGGGAGAGAAAGGGAAATGAGAGCCTTACTTCCGGATATAAGGTTGTAACCGACAACGACAAGCTGTTTTGCCTGCGGATTGATACGGTAATTGCTATGGGCGGCTCCCAGAGTTATGCAAAGATTTTCAGTGTGGATAAAAAATCCGGAAAACAAATCACTCTGGAAAATCTGTTCAAAAAGGAAGCGGCTATATTGACCGGATTTCCGACAATATCAAAGAACAGATGCGGGCACAGATGAAAGAGAATGCAGATGTTACCTATTTTGTGGACGATGAAAACAATAAGTTCAATTTCAAGTCCATCAGCAATAAGACGAATTTCTATGTCAATGAGAAGGAAAACTTACCTTTGTATTTGACAAGTATGAAGTAGCACCGGGATATATGGGAATGGTCGAATTTTCCATTCCGACAGGTGAGATTGTAGATATGGTTACAAACGGATATCTGAAATAAAAGGCATATAGAAAAAAATGGCTCTGTGGGCAAATCCCACAGAGTCATTTTTATTTGGTGCAAAGGAAGAGGATGCAATTTCTGATTTTTATGGTATACTGTCTGTAGAAAATAAAATGACGTGAGAGTATACCTATGAAAAACAGGACAAAAGCATTTGATTCCGGAATGGACGGTTATATTTCAAAACCGATGACCATCGATGCATTGTTTACCACATTAGAAGAAGTCTTACATTTATAAAACAGGATGTTTTAAAACAGAAAGGAGTCTGCCATGGATATAACGGGGGTAGGAAGTTCATCATATTTTTATATGGTTATGGAATTTCAGACAGTGATACAAAGAATGTCACAGGAAAAGAAAATGGCATCGGACGCGTAGATGAAAACGGGAAACAGAAGGAATGCCAGACCTGTAAAAACCGTAAATATGTCGACGGATCAGATGAAGCAAATGTATCGTTTAAGAGTGCCGCGCATGTTTCCCCGCAGGCTGCATCATCGGCAGTCCGTGCACATGAGGGGCAGCATGTATCCAATGCCTACAGCAAGGCATCGAGGAAAATGGCAGGGTGATTTCGGCATCTGTGCAGATTCATACTTCGATCTGTCCGGAGTGCGGGAGGTCGTATGTGTCAGGCGGAGTGACCAATACGCAGATCAAATACTACAATGAATCAAATCCGTACCAGAAGGATTTTAAAGGTAACCGACGGGATAAATAAAGGCACGGGGCGATCATGTGGATATGCAGGTGTAGGGGATTGAAGCATGCAGTTCGTGTTGACTAATTTGTATAACAGCTGATAAAATGATTGGGAAAAATTACGGCATCTGATTCATTCATCTGCAGAGCATTTGGTGAAAAAGATACGACGGTAATTGTGTTGAACAATTTTAATATAAATGAATAAAAACTCTGACGGCAAGGATGATCCGAGCAGGAATAGTTAAAAATAAGGATTTACAGAACCATCTTTCTGACAGATTGCCCGAAAAGATGGTTTTTTTGCGTTGAAAATAACAGGAGGATAGCATGTTAAAGGTAGCAGTATACGGAAAGGGCGGTATTGGAAAATCCACAGTGACTTCCAATCTTGCAGCAGCTTTTGCAAATATGGGAAAACGTGTCATTCAGATCGGATGCGATCCGAAAGCGGATTCCACCATTAATTTACTTGGTGGTGAGCCACTTCGTCCGGTGATGAATTATATGAGGGAAGAGGACGAGGAGCCGGATGAGCTGGCGCAGATTTCAAAGGAAGGCTATGGGGGAATCCTCTGCATTGAGACCGGAACCGACACCGGGACTTGGCTGCGCGGGACGTGGAATTATTGCGACGTTTCAGCTTCTCGAAGATATGGAACTGTTTGAGCATTATAAACCCGATGTGGTTTTGTATGATGTATTAGGTGATGTTGTGTGCGGTGGATTTGCAGCACCGATCCGTGAGGGCTATGCGGAGAAGGTACTGATTGTTACCTCCGGGGAAAAATGGCGCTGTATGCAGCCAATAATATTTCCAGCGCAGTCAGAAATTTTGAAGATCGCAGCTATGCCCGGGTATTTGGCATCGTGTTAAATCACAGAAATGTGGAAAATGAGAAAGAAAAAGTACAGGCATTTTCAGAAAAGATCGGGGTGCCGATTGTGGGAGAAGTGCCGCAGTAATGAAATTATTCACTGGGAAGAGCAAGGGAAAGACTGTGATTGAAGGAGATCCGGCCTCTGAAATCAGCAGATGTTTCTTTGATCTTGCCACATTGTTATGGAAAGAAGAGGAAAACGCATGAGACAGGAAGCATATTTTTGTACGGTAAAAGAGCTGGATGAGCTTGGAAAAAAATAACATTCCCAGACAGCTTATTTCTCATACGCATCTGATCTACAGTTCCCCGGCAACGCTGGCATTCAACTCCCCGGGAGCGGAAGGATTTGGCGTTAAACGTGCGGGTCTGGCGGTTCCGGGTTCTATTATGCTGATCGTGTCTCCGGGATGCTGTGGCCGCAATACCTCGGTGCTTAGTTCGATGCGGGCCTATCAGGGAATTTTTATTATCTGTTGATGGATGAGACGGATATTGTAACGGGAAGACATTTAAAAAAGATTCCAAAAGCGGTTGCAGAGATCTGTGAGGGGCTTGAGAAAAGCCATCTGTTGTAATGATATGTATTACATGTGTGGATGCATTGCTTGGAACGGATATGGAGCGTGTCTGTCGTAAAGCAGAGGAATATGCAGGGGTTCCGGTAAGGCCATGTTATATGTATGCATTGACCAGAGAAGGCAGAAAGCCTCCCATGGTGCATGTTCGGCAGTCCATTTATTCCCTGCTGGAGCCGAAGAAGAAAAAAGGAAACGTGGTGAATTTACTGGGATATTTTTCACCGCTTACGGATGACTGTGAGCTGTATGATCTGCTTCATGGGGCAGGAGTAAAAACAATCCATGAGATTTCCAGGTGCAAGGATTATGCACAGTATCAGACCATGTCTGAGGCAAATTTTAATCTGGTACTTCACCCGGAAAGCAGATTTGCGGCAGAGGATTTTCATGACCGGCTGAAAATTCCATATATCGAGCTGCGCAGATTATATCAGATCGATAAAATTGCCAGTCAGTATCGTGCTTTTGCCGCTGCACTGGGTGTGGAATTTGAGGATGAAATACCGCGTAAGGCAGCAGAGAGGAGGCGGTAGAAAAATTTCGGGAAATACATCCGGATGCAGTCTTTGCCGTCGGAGAATGGATGAACGGAGATCCGTTCGAACTGGCACTTGCATTGGTACACTATGGATTTCGTGTGTCGGAGATTTATGGAACCTTATCCGGTGAAAATTTTATCTATGTAAAAACAACTGGCAAAAAATCAGTCCGGATACGAAAGTTTTTTCCAATATGGAACCGACCATGCTGTATTATGACAAAAAAGTCAGTCCGGCGTCAATATGACCATAGGAAAAGATGCCGGCTATTATCATAAAGAATGTTCCAATGTGCTCTGGAACGAGGAACGGCAGCCCTTTGGATATGCAGGAGTACGCAGACTATTTGAGGAATTGATGGAGGTGTAATACAATGAGAGGACTAAGAAAATACCTGACACCTTTTGCACCAGATCAGTCAGGAGCGGTGTCTGTATTATATGAATTTGGTGGTATTATCGTCATTTGCGATGCCGGTGGTTGTACCGGAAATATCTGTGGATTTGATGAGCCGCGGTGGTTTGAGAGCAAAAAGCGCACTGTTCAGTGCGGGTCTTCGCGATATGGATGCGATCCTCGGACGGGATGACCGTCTGGTGGAAAAACTTGCAGATGCAGTGACAAAATTGGATGCAAAGTTTGCAGCGATCATCGGAACACCAGTTCCAGCAGTGATCGGAACAGATTACCATGCGTTAAAAGCGTATGACGGAGAAAAAAGTGGATCTGCCGATTCTGACTGTGGATACGGATGGAATGGAATTGTATGACAAGGGGGAAGAAAAAAGCCTGGAAGGAACTGTTTTTGGTATTTGCAGGTGAAAAAGAAAGACGTGATTTTGGGCAGAATCGGGATACTTGGCATGACACCGCAGGATATCAGTGATCTGCACGCGGCTGACCGTATCCGGGAGCATTTTGCAGCAGAAGGGAAAACTGCTGTCTGCTTTGGAATGGGAAATGGACTTGATGATGTAAAAATCGGTTTCAATGTGGAAAAAAATATCGTGGTATCGCCGGCCGCTTTAGAGGCAGCGAAATATCTGAACGAACATATGGAACACCGTACGAGACAGGCTATCCGCTGGTGGATGAACTGGTTTACGATATGGATTATCATGGGAAAAAGGTACTTATTGTACAGCAGCAGGTGATCGGATCTGCAATCCGGGAAGAGATACAAAAAAAAAAAGGATGCATAGGTGACAGTTGCAAGCTGGTTTATGATAAAGCCAGAGCTTTGCAGTGACACAGATCTGCATCTGCGGGATGAAGAAGATTATATAAGGCTGGTGGAAAACATGGAATATGATGTGATTTACGCTGATCCATGTATGAAGCGTATGACACCGGAATTTGACGGAATCTTTGTGGATACGATACATTTTGCGGTATCGGGGCATCTTGCAGAGATGAGATAACAGTTGCCGGTTGTCTTGTAAGATGTGACCCGCAATAAGGGAGTGTACGATTGGAGAAAAGTGTGTATAAGAATGAGATGACCTGGCGCATCCGGGTATACGGTATCGTTCAGGGTGTTGGTTTCCGGCCAACGGTAAGCCGCCATGCGACAAACCATGGAATTTACGGAACTGTTTGCAATAAAGGACCTATGTGGAAATTTATGCACAGGGGACAAAAAGAACAGATCGAAGGATTTTTAAACAGTCTGAAAGAACATCCACCGAAGCGTGCGGCTGTTTTTTTGAAGATAAATACAGAGAATATCACCGCAGATACAACAGAACAGTTTGAACAGTTTGATATTATCGAAAGTGAGAAAACAAAAGGAGAGATTTTTGTTTCACCGGATATTGCAATCTGTGACGAATGTAAAGAAGAAATGTTTGACCCGAAAGACAGACGGTATTCGCATCCTTTTATCAACTGTACCTGCTGCGGGCCGCGTTACCATTCTGGATTCACTGCCATATGACAGGGAACGTACCAGTATGAAAGAGTTTCCGATGCCCGGACTGTGCAAAAGAATACACGGATGAGAAAACCAGGCGGTATGACGCGCAGCCGGTGTGCTGCAACCAATGTGAATGCACCACAGGTGTATCTGATCGGCAGACCCGAGCGGGGACGTGCCGCAATTACATATACACGCCGGCTTATTCGTGAAGGCAAGATTGTAGCGATCAAAGGGAATTGGTGGTTTTCATCTGTGCTGTGATGCGACGAATGAAGAAGTGGTCTGCCGTCTTAGAACATTAAAAACCGCCCGGCCAAGCCCTTTGCAGTTATGGCAAAAAAAGATGAATCGGTTGTAAAACGGGAATGTGGTGACGCCGGAGCAGGAGGCGATTCTCACCGGACATCAGAAACCAATTCTGTTACTGGACAGACGAAGCGATGGCGGGCTGGCATCTTCGGTGGCACCGAACAATCCAAAAAGTTGGTGTGATGCTTCCATATGCACCGGTGCAGTTATTGATTTTTCAGTATGATGATGGTATCGAGATGCCGTCTTGGATCTTCTGGTGATGACCAGTGGAAATACTTCCGGTGCACCGATCTGTCGTGAGGATGAGGAAGCTGTTGCCGAATTATCCCATTTGTGTGATGCGATGCTGTCACATAACCGCAAAATCAGGATACGGGCAGATGATACGGTGATGGATTTTTACAGAAATGAACCGTACATGATCCGGCGTTCCAGAGGCTATGCACCGCTGCCGTTTGGTTCCAAAAAGCAGACTGGAAAGGACAGGTGCTCGCGGTTGGCGGGGAATTGAAAAATACCTTTTGCATAGGTGTGGACAACAGGTTTTATCCGTCACCATATGTGGGAGATCTGGAGGACTTAAGAACGGTAAAGGCATTGCAGGAGACAATACACCGGTTTCAGACATTGCTGGAAGTAAAAGCCACAGGCTGTGGTCTGTAATCTGCACCCAAAATACAATTCTACGGTTGTAGCGGAAGAACTTGGATATCCGGTGATAAGAGTGCAGCATCATTATGCACACATATTATCGTGTATGACAGAAAAATGACTGTCATGATCCGGTCATCGGAGTCGCTTTTGACGGAACCGGATATGGAACGGATGGCACGATCTGGGGCGGAGATCCTGCTGGCGGATTATGGGAATTTTACAAAGATTCGGAAAGTATTACCCCGTTTTTACAGATGGGGGGCGATGCTTCTGCAAAAGAGGGCTGGCGTATTGCGGTCTCTATGATTTACGGATATACGAAAGATCGCAAAAGGGCATGGGAGATCATGGAAACACTGGGTCTTTGCAGCGAACAGGAAAGCAGGGTACAGTTCACCATGGCAGACCGGAAGATTAATGCGGTGGCTTCAACCAGTGCAGGACGGCTTTTTTGATGCCGTCAGTGCGATACTCGGGATCAGGCGCAGGTCAGGATTTGAAGGGGGAAGCATCGACGGCATTGCAGTTTGCAGCAGAGGCATACGAGCAGCAGAACCGCTCAAATATCTCACAGGAGCAAAAAAGGGAAAATAAGGATATACTGCTGCATGAAACAAAAGAGCGTTTCGTTTTAAATACACAGATGTTGGTGCAGCAGATTACAGAAGCAAAAAATGCGGGCGAAGACACCGGGATGCTGGCATATCGGTTTCATCAGGTACTGGCAGAAATGATTACAGCTGCCTGTATCAAAGCAAAAAAGAAAGCAGTGGCAGGGATAAAGTTGCCTTAAGCGGTGGCGTATTCAAAACCGGTTATTGCTGCGTCGACAGAAGAACGACTGTTACAGGAAGGATTCGAAGTGCTGCGGCACCGTATGATTCCGCCGAATGACGGAGGAATTGCAATCGGACAGGCAAAGCATATGGGATGTATCAGTTACAGAAATAGGAGGATAAAAAATGATGTGTGTAGGTTTATCAGCTAAGGTAGTAAAAATCAGTAATGGCACGGCGGTCATTGATGCAGGTGGTGCCAAAAAGAGAGTTTCTTCCCAGCTTCTGGATGAACTGGAGCCGGGAGATTTATGTAATGGTGCATGCAGGTGTAGCAATTGCAAAAAATCACCGATGAGGACGACAGTGAAACCGAGCAGCTCATGGAGGAATTTTTATAATGAAAACAGCCAGAGAGATCATTGAAAATTATGATGGCCCGGATGTGCGGATCATGGAGGTGTGCGGAACCCATACTCATGAGATTTTCAGACTTGGTATCCGAAAGCTCTTGCCGGAACAGGTGGAATTGATTTCAGGGCCGGGATGTCCGGTTTGTGTAACACCGGTTAGTTTTTATAGATGAAGCAATTTATCTGGCGTTGGAGAAGAAGGTGTTACGATCTGTACATTTGGTGATCTGGTCCGCGTACCGGGAAGTCAGATGAGCCTTGCCGGAGCAAGAGAACAGGGAGCGAAAAATCCATGTTGTGTATTCTCCGGCAGATGCCGAAAAAATATGCCGGAGAACATCCGGATGAGCAGGTGACATTTCTGTCGGTCGGATTTGAGACAACGACACCTGCAGGATGCCTTTCCGTAAAGGCATCAAAGAAGATGGACTGGATAATTACTCTATATTGGTGGCAAATAAAAACCATGCCTCAGGCGTATGAGGCATTAAAGGACAGTGCGGATGTATTTTTATATCCGGGACACGTCAATGCAATTACGGGAACACGTCTTTGCGAACTCTGACCGAAGAAAGGGGTCAGCGGTGTGGTAGCAGGATTTACGGCAAAAAGAACTGCTCACAGCACTTGCGGTTGCACTGGTGCGCTTTCAGGAAGGAAAACCGTTTTTTGTAAACTGCTATCCGAGAGTGGTGACACAGGATGGAAGCAGGGAGGCACAGCTGCTTGTAGATGAGATGATGGAAGCCTGTGACTGCGAATGGAGAGGGCTGGGTGTTATTCGAAATCCGGCATGAAATTAAGACAGGAGTGGCAGGGAGTTCGATGCACGTCTCAAATATCAGATGCCGAAAATTGAAGGAAAACCAAATCCGGCCTGCCGCTGTGGCGATGTACTTCAGGGGAAATGCAAACCATCCGATTGTAAAGTATTCGGAAAAGGCTGTACACCGCAGCATCCGATCGGCGCCTGGTGTCCGGTGTCGGTGGGAGCCTGCTCTGCATATTATCAGTATTCATAAGAAAGAAGGAAAAACATCATGGAAAATAAAACAGTAACGATGGCACATGGTGCCGGTGGAAAGCAGACATCTGAATTGATCGATCAGATATTCAAGGCACATTTTGCAAATAAGGATCTGACGGCTGATGATGCGGCGGTTCTGATTCCACCGGCAGGCAAGATGGCGGTGTCGACAGATGGCTTCATCGTATCCCCGGCATTTTTTCCGGGAAATATCGGCAAACTGTCCATTTGCGGAACGGTAAATGATCTTGCCTGTATGGGTGCAAAACCGCTTTATCTTACCTGCGCTTTTGTAATTGAAGAGGATTTCCAATGGACAAACTCGAAGAAATCGCAGCTGCCATGGAAAAAACAGCAAAAGAAGGCCGGGGGTACATATTGTATCGGGAGATACAAAGGTTGCCGGAAAAGGACAGGTGGATGGAATTTTTATCACCACGACCGGAATGGGGGAGATCGAAGAAGGAGTGACCGTCGGCGGAGAACTGGCAAAGCCCGGAGATGCAATCATCGTAACCGGTGATATCGGACGGCACGGATGTACGATCCTGTTAGAGCGGGAAGATTTTGGCATCGATGCGGATGTGACCAGTGACTGTGCACCTTTGTGGAAGACCGTAAAGGCAGTCATGGATACCACACACGCTGCATGTGATCCGTGATGCCACCAGAGGCGGAGTGGGAACAGTTCTGTATGAGATTGCAGGGCAGAGCAGCGTAGGCATCCGTTTAAATGCAGAGGCTGTTCCGGTACGGCCGGAAGTAAAAGGAGTCTGCGGGATGCTTGGACTTGAGCCTTTATATCTGGCATGCGAAGGAAGACTTGTCATCATGGCACCAAAGGAAGAGGCAGAGGGCATTGTAGAAAACATTGAAAAAATGTCCATATTCCGCAGATGCAGCTATTATTGGTGAAGTGATCGCAGAGGAACCGGGAAGAGTTATAATGGAGACGGAAATCGGCACACAGGCACTGCTTCCACAGCCGGGGGAGAGCTTTTACCAAGAATCTGTTAACAGGAGGAGTCAGGGCATGGAAACCAGAGTGGCAGTTATTTCAATTATTGTAGAACAGGAGGATGCCATTGAAGAATTAAATATCCTTCTTCATGAAGCACGTCAGTACATTGTAGGCAGAATGGGCATACCATACCGCGCAAAAAGGAATCAGCATCATAAGCATTGTCATTGATGCACCACAGGACACGATCAGTGCACTTTCCGGAAAAAATCGGACATTTAAAAGGCGTATTCGCAAAGACTGCATATTCGAATGTCATTACTCCGGCAGAAGGGGAACACAGGATTGATCAGGATAGCAGTATATGGAAAAGGCGGAATCGGAAAATCCACTACCGTTTCAAATGTAGCGGCTGCATTGGCAGAAATGGGGCTTAAGGTGATGCAGATCGGATGCGATCCGAAAGCAGATTCTACCATATTGCTCCGTCATGGAGAGGCTGTGCCGGCCGTGCTCGACTTATATAATGAGAAAAAGCAGGCGTTGCAGCTGGAGGATATGATACGCATTGGGTATAACGGTGTTATCTGTGTGGAGGCCGGTGGACCGACACCGGGACTTGCTGTGCCGGCCGTGGTATCATCACGGCACTGGAAAAAGTTAAAAAGAGCTTGGCGCATATGATGTATACAAACCGGATGTGGTTTTATATGATGTACTCGGAGATGTGGTATGCGGTGGATTTTCCATGCCGATGCGGGGGCGGTTATGCGGACAAAATATTTATTATTACCTCCGGGGAAAACATGGCAATTCATGCAGCTGCAAATATTGCCATGGCAGTGGAAAATTTTAAAAACCGTGGATATGCCGGGCTTGGCGGACTCATTTTAAATCGCAGGGATGTCCCGCGGGAAGAGGAAAAAGTGGCAGAACTGGCAGACGATTTTCACACAGCTGTTATTGGTACACTATCACACAGCGGGCAGGTGGCACTGGCAGAGGAGCAGAAAAAAAATTGATGGAGTGTTATCCAACAGGTGAAATGGCAGACGAATACCGTGCGCTTGCCATGCAGATGTATCGCATATGCGGTGGCATTCTGGAAGCGAAAAGCGATAAGGTAAGGTCGGATATATACAGGAGGAAGCGTAATGTTACGTCGTGTGGGGAAACCGTTGATTCGAAAGATGCTGTGGTAAAAATAAAAGATGCCTCATTTCCAACACCATTTGTTTCGGCACTGGAGTATAATTCGCCGGTGCATGGCAACTGGAATATTGTGCATACGGGAATGCAGGTTCCGGAATCTATCCAGATCTATGTCTGTGCGGATAACTGTATGCGTGGTGTTGTACTGACTGCGGCAGAAATGAATGCAGCAGACCGTTTTTCTTTTTGTTCTTGTGGAGGAGCAGAATCTGCTAAGCGGCCATCTGGAGGATATTACCATCGAGGGTGGGACGGATGTGTTGAATAAACGGAAGGACCATCCTGAGGCGGTTCTGCTTTTTACCGTTTGTCTGCATCATTTTGTGGGAAGTAATCTGAACTATATTTACAGGGAACTAGAGCATCGTTTTCCTGACATCTGCTTTATCCGCTGTTATATATGGACCCGATTATGCAAAAAACATGGACTGACACCGGATCAGAAGCTGCGGAAAGCAATGTATGATCCTCTTTTGGGCTGTGAGCCGGACGCTAAAACAGTATCTGTCTTTGGCAGTGATTTTTGTTCTGGATGAGAACAGTGATATTAAGCGTCTGTTAAAACGATATGATTATAAGGTGCTGGAACTGCCCGGATGTAAAAACCTGGCAGGAACTGTTGGATATGAGCAGGGGATGCCTGTTTATCGACTGCTATCCGGCTGGAAAATACGGAATGGAGGCACAGGCAGGCCGCCTGGGACGAAAAATCTCTGTATCTGCCCGGCAGTTTTGACTATGATGAGATCAGAAAGCAGTTAAAGCAGCTGACCGATGCACTCGGACTGCCGGAACTGACAGAAGATGAGCTGGCCTCGCGAGCAGGAGTCCTGTGAGGAGGCTCTGGCAAAAAGCAAAAAATCTGATCGGGGATATGCCGGTCACTCTGGATTATCTGTATCATCCAAGACCACTTGGACTTGCAAAACTGCTTCTGACACATGGCTTTCTGTGTGAAAAGCCATTTATCTGGACGGCATCAGCCCGGAAGAAAAAGAGGCAGATTTTCTCTGGCTTCAGGAGCATGCGCCGGAACTGGAGCTGATCGCAACGATTCAGGTGAAGATGCGTGTACTGCCAAGAGGTGCAAGCGGGGAAGTGCTGGCAATCGGACAGAAAGCGGCCTATTTTTGGCCGAAGCCGTCACTTTGTCAATCTGGTACAGGGAGAAGGTCTGTATGGATTTGACGGTATTCGAAAAAGAACCGCAGAGCTGATGATGGATGCATATCTCAATGAAAAGGATACAGAAAAACTTGTTGTACAAAAAAAAGGATGGGGGTGTGAGTGCTGTCTATGAGACAATCTTATCGAATGATACCGGTTTATACGGCCGATGTGTCAGGCGTCTGTTCTGCACTGTATGAACTTGGCGGAATGACAGTTATGCATGATCCTTCCGGATGCAACTCTACTTACAATACGCATGATGAAATCCGCTGGTACGATCAGGACAGTCTTATTTTTTATCTCGGGACTTACAGAAATTGACGCGATCATGGGAAATGACAGAAAATTTATTGATGATATCGAGTATGCAGCCCATGAACTGCATCCCAAATTTATCGCGCTGGCAGGTTCGCCTATTCCATTTATGAATGGTACGGATTTTCCTGCAATTGCGCGTGATTGAGACAGAAACCGGAATTCCGGCATTTTCCGTGCCGACGAACGGGATGAATGATTATGTGTATGGAGCGGGCATTGCACTCGAAGAAATCGCAAAAGCGGTTTGTCAGAGAACCGGACAGGCAGGAGAATAGAGATCCCTCTTCGCGCACGGTAAATCTGTTAGGTGTGACACCACTTGATTTCGGACCACAGAAAAATGCAGAAACCTTAAAAGAGAATCTGCAGAAATACGGATGGCAGGTTATGTCTGTGTGGGCGATGGGCGATGATTTGAAAACGTTGCAAAGATCAGCGGAGGCAGACGTTAATCTGGTTGTTTCGGCAGTAGGACTCCGTGTGGCAAAGATACTCTGGGAGAAGTACAAAAATACCATATGTGATCGGAACACCAAACGATTGGCTGGCAGAAGATATTTCAAATGCACTGGAGCGTGCAGCCACACGGCAGGCAGAGCCGGCGGTTGTATATTTGCAGAACCGCATGCAGCAGGAGGCAGATATTACGCTGGTCGGAGAACCTGTCACTATGGGATCATTAGCAGCAGGGATTGAAAAAAGATATGGTCTCGTGCCGCCCGCGTCCTGTGTCCGTTAAAGGAATGTGCGGATTTGCTCGGTGAAAAAAGATAAAATGGTGCTTGGAGAGGAAGCGATGGAAGAGGCACTTTAAAAGTGCAGGGATCATTGTGGCAGATCCTCTGTATCGTCCGATCTGTCCGGGGACAGTATTTTTTATGAATTACCGCATGTGGCATTTTCGGGGAGAATATATTTTTGAGAATACTATTGTTAGGATGCAATTTGCAATCTGCGATGATGAAAAATCTATAGGCTCTTTGATATTAGAAGAAAAAAAAAAAGAAGTTATTGCCGGATGCGGTTATAGATAAATATTTATCGGGTGATGAACTTATTGCAAGTGGTTGTAAGCAGGATATGCTCTTTTTTGGATATCCAGATGCCGGGAAAGGATGGGATGGAAAGGGCAAGGATTCTGCGTCAGAAGGATGACGAAGTGGACGTTGCTGCATAAACCAGTTGACAGATTCCTTTCGGAAGTATAATATAAAGACAAATTTCATAGGATATAAAAAACAAAGGGCGATGTTGTTCAGACACTGCCCCTTTTTTTTCGAAAACAGGAGGGATGAGGTTATGGAAAAGTTAAATGATGTGATTACAGCAATTGACGATTTTGTCTGGGGACCGGTCATGCTGGTTCTTCTTGTGGGAACAGGAATTTTCCTTACGATCCGCACGCGGTTTCTGACATGGAGAAATCTCGGTTATGCACTCAAAAGTACGTTAAGCAAAGAGGCGCGGACGAAAAGCCGTGGCGAGGGCGATGTGTCTCCGTTTTCGGCACTGACCACAGCACTTGCCGCCACAATCGGAACGGGCAACATTGTGGGGGTTGCGACGGCGATGGTTTCCGGTGCCGGGAGCTTTGGTCTGGATGTGGATCTCTGCTGCATTTGGTCTGACGTCGAAGTTCAGTGAATGTATGCTGGCGATCAAATACCGTGAGGTAAATGCCAAAGGAGAGATGAGCGGCGGCCGATGTACACACGATGAAAAAGGCACTGAAGAATAAAAGATTTGGAGCGGTTCTTGCGTGGTTATTTGCACTCTTTGCTGTGATTGCTTCGTTTGGTATCGGCAATATGACACAGGGAAATTCCATTTCCGGTGCATTACATACGACATTTCATGTGCCGACCCATCTGACCGGAATTGTGATTACGGTGCTTGCCCTGCTGATCATTATCGGCGGTATCAAATCCATTTCAAAGGTTTCTTCGGTGGTCGTTCCGCTGATGGCGCTTTTTTAGTGTGATCTGTGGTGTTATTGTTATTATAGGAAATATTTCGAATCTGCCGGCAGGCATTTTGATGATTTTTCAGATGGCATTTTCGGTGAAGGCAGTGGGCGGCGGACTTTGCGGAACGATCGTTGCTTCCATGATGAATGCGATGCGATACGGTGTTGCGCGTGGTGTATTTTCCAACGAAGCCGGCATGGGTTCGGCAGCAATTACCGCAGCGGCTGCAACGACGGATAACCCGGTGCGTCAGGGATATATCAATATGACGGGAACCTTCTGGGATACGATTGTTGTCTGTACGATTACAGGACTTGCGATTGCCTCTTCCGGTGTCCTTGGCATGACCGATGCTGCCGGGAATATGCTGACCGGTTCGGATGTTACAATTGCGGCATTTGAGACGGTTCTGGGATCGGCCGGGGGGCTGGCTTGTGACAATCGGGATTACATTGTTTGCGTTTTCTACAATACTCGGCTGGGAGTATCACGGGGAAAAAAGCATTTGAATATCTGCTGGGAACGCACCGGTTTAATATGGTATACCGCCTTGTTTTTTCCTTTGTTGTGTATTTCGGATGTACACAGACACTGAATCTGGTATGGAGTTTCTCGGATATTGCCAATGCGCTGATGGCAATCCCGAATCTGATCTGTATGCTCCTGCTCAGTGGTGAAATTGCAAAGGATATTCGGGAGTTTCAGAAAGAAATTCATAAATATAATTAAAAAATGTAAGGTTTATTCTTTTGCTATCAGCCCGAAGCGTAGTATAATGTAGTTATCTGAATTTTATAGACATGGAGGTTAGGAAATTATGCAGATGGAACAGCTACGCAAAGATATGATGGCAGCGATGAAAGCGCGCGACAAGGAACGGAAGGATGCAATTTCGTCTCTGGTTTCGGCAGTGAAGAAAAAATGCCATTGATGCCGGATGCAGAGATGACATTCCGGAGGATATGGTCAATGCCACAATCATGAAGGAATTAAAGACCGTTCAGGAACAGATCGATTCCTGCCCGGCAGACCGTACCGATTTGCTGGAGGAGTACAGAAAACGTTATGACATTATGAAAGAATATGCACCGAAGATGCTTTCGAAAGAGGAAGTGACTGCGATTGTTAAGGAAAAGTTTGCAGATGTGATTGCAACAAAGAACAAGGGACAGATCATGAAGACGATTATGCCGGAGCTGAAAGGAAAGGCAGACGGAAAGGTGATCAATGAAGTTGTTACACAGAGATGTGCAACGCATAAAGGAGAAGAAACATGAGATTGTATATGCCGACGAAGGTATTTTTTGGCAGCGGTTGTGTTTTTGGAAAACGGTGCAGAGTTAAAAAAGCATTAGGAAGCAGAGCCATGATTGTGACGGGGAAAACATTCCAGCCGCATCAATGGTTCGCTTGCAGCAGTTGAACAGGCATTGCAGGCAAACGGGCAGACCTATGTGATTTTTGATGAGATCGAAGAGAATCCTTCTGTGGAGACCGTGGCTGTGGCAGCGGGCATTGCAGTAAAAAGAACAGGTGGATTTCTTTGTGGCTGTGGGAGGCGGTTCTCCGATGGATGCGTCAAGGCGATTTCGCTTCTGGCAGCGAACCCATCGGCAATCGATCATGCAGAGGAGCGTCTTTATCATCCGGAGCCGATGCAGGGCTATCCGGTTGCAGCAGTCCCGACCACATCCGGTACGGGATCGGAAGTGACGCCTTATGCGATTCTGACACGGCACGACTTCCCTACATACCAAGCAGTCAATCGCACACAAATGGTTTGCGGATCTGGCATTTGTGGATGCCGGATATTTAAAGACTTCTTCTTATGAGAATATGGTCAGCACCTGTGTGGATGCGCTGGCACATCTGATTGAGTCATATCTGAATACAAATGCCAATGCATATAACCGGATATATTCAGCGGAAGGTCTTCGGATCTGGGGCAGTGCAAAAAGGAATACCTGCTTTCTTCCGAGATTAAGATTCCGGATGAAGGATACGAAACATTCATGCATGCATCGGTTGTGGCAGGTATGGCGATTGCACATACCGGTACCAGTATTCCGCACGGATTAAGTTATCCGGTCACATATGAGCTTGGCATTCCGCATGGAAAGGCAGTCGGATTTTTCCTGCCGGGATTTTTTGCGTTTTTACAATAATCAGAAGCGGGTGGCAGAGGTGCTTGAGCTGCTTGGGTTTGAGAACCGGGCTGAATTTATCGCCTATCTGGACAAGCTGCTGGGCAAAACCACAGATCCCGGAGGAACTGTGGGAGGAGGATGTGCAGAAACTGTTGCAGAATCCTGCCAAGTTAAAGAACTATCCGTTTGAGATGACGGAAGAAATTCTGAAAAAAATATCTAAACAAATGAGAACCCGTTTGAGGAGGAAACTTATATGATACAAAAGTTGATTGAAAAGTTAAATAAGAAGAGATTAAAAAGAACGAATTTCTTCTGCAATTGTGATGGTGGCCCTGATTGTTAGCATTTCCGGTGTTGTGGGAGCCGTATCCGGAATTGTGGTCAGCAACCGCTATAATTATGCATTGAAAAATTATGGTTTTTCACAGGGTGATATCGGCAAGATGATGATTACGTTTGCCGATACGAGAAGTTATCTGCGTGCTGCGATCGGATATCAGGATGAAAACCTTGTGAACAGCTGCGCAGAAAATTATGAGAAGAAGAAGGAATCCTGTCAGCAGTACACCAAAGAGGTAAAAATACGGTTTCATCTGCGGATGAGGAGAAAATTTATAATAGTATCACAGAAAAACTGAACGATTATTTTGACACCTGTGATGCTGTACTGGAAAAAAAGGAAAGAATACACAGGATATTGATGCGCGCCATGAAGCACAGCAGATGGCACAGGATCAGGTGGCACCGATCTATGAGGAGATTTATCAGGATATGGTGAAACTGATGGATGCAAATACCGAGCATGGAGATAAGTTAGAGAAAAATTCTTACAATGGTAGAATTGATCACACTTATTGCAATTATTGCGGTTATTGCACTTGCAATTTTTTGCAGCCCGCCGGATCGGCAGAGTGCTTGCACAGAATATTGTTGATCCTTTGGATCAGCTGGGTGCCCGTTTTGATACATTTGCAAAGGGGATCTCTCCAGCGAATTCCCGGAGATGACATCAGAGGATGAAATTTCCGAGATGGTAATTGTTGCGCGCGAGATGGCAAAGAATCTGGCCGCCGTTATTCAGGATGTCAACCACCGTATGGGATCTGATGGCTCACAATGATTATACCGGTGTTTCCAAAATCCCGGAGAAATATATGGGTGAGTTTGCGGCAATGAATGATGCAATCCATGTCATGAACACCGATATGAATGAGACGATGCACCGGATTGAGGAGGCTGCTTCCCAGGTATCTGCAGGTTCTACCAACCTGGCAGAGGGATCACAGACACTGGCAGAGGGATCTACCGATCAGGCAGGTGCAGTGGAAGAACTTCTGGCATCCTTTGCCAATATCACAGAAGGGGTTGAGCACACACATGAGAGTGCACAGGCTTCTTACGAATTATCTGTAAAATATGCACAGGAAGCAGATAAGACACAGAAGGAAATGAATGCAGTTACCGAAGCAATGAAGAGAATCAGCGATATGTCCAAGCAGATTGAGACAATCATCGGACAGATCGAGGAGATCGCGGAGCAGACGAACCTGCTTGCCCTGAACGCATCCATTGAGGCTGCACGTGCAGGAGAAGCCGGCAAGAAGGGCTTTGCCGTAGTTGCATCCCAGATCGGAAAACTTGCGGATGAGAGTGCACAGTCTGCAGTCAATACCCGTGAGCTGATTATGAACTCTATTCAGGAAATCGAAAACGGCAATCAGGCAGTTGATGTGACTTTCCAGACGATTATTTCTCTTGTAGAGGGAATCAATGAAGTGGCAAAGAAATCCCAGGAACTGGCACAGCTTTCCGAGACACAGGCAGAGCAGATCAAGCAGGCAGAGTCCGGTGTAAACCAGATTTCCGAGGTTGTACAGAGCAACGCGGCAATCGCAGAGGAATCTTCCGCAACCAGTCAGGAGCTTTCTGCAGAGTCTGATTCTCTGAATGATCTGGTGCAGCAGTTTAAGTTAAAATAGTGATACAAAATAAAGGCATAAGAGAGGAATAATCTGGAAAATGGATACGTCGATTTTTATCGGAACATGGTGGTCACTGGTGCCGCCTCTTCTGGCAATCATACTGGCACTTGTCACCAAGGAAGTATACAGTTCCCTGTTTATTGGAGTGGCGGTCGGAGCACTGTTATATACCGGATTTCATCCGTGGAATGCATTCAATGCCCTGTTTTCGATTATGAAAGACAGCATGAATCTGAATATTCTGATTTTTTTGATGTGCTGCTTGGAATGATTATTGTATTGATGTCAAAATCAGGAGGCTCAGCTGCTTATGGAAGATGGGCCGGCAGCAAAGATCAGGTCAAAAAAAGAGCGCAATGCTGGCAACCACAGGACTTGGAATGCTGATTTTTGTGGATGATTATTTCAATTGTCTGACCGTCGGACCTGTGATGCGTCCGGTAACTGACCGCTACAAAGTATCCCGCGCAAAACTGGCATATATCATTGATGCGACCGCTGCGCCGGTCTGCATCATTGCGCCGATTTCCAGCTGGGCGGCAGCCGTCAATTCGTATGTTCCGAAAGATGCCGGGATTACGGGATTTCAGCTGTTTCTGCGAACAATTCCGTACAATCTCTATGCGATTCTGACGATTGTCATGGTATTTTTTGTGATTATTGCAGGTTTTGATTTCGGACTCATGAAAAAACATGAGGAGAATGCTGCAAGAGGAGATCTGTTTACCAGCGGTGGGGAAGAGTTTGAAAAGGTTAAGGAAGAAGATATTTCTTCCAACGGAAAAAGTAATTGATCTGCTTCTTCCGGTGATTGTTCTGATCGGTTCTGCAATTGGTGCCATGATCTATACCGGATTTCTGGGCGGTGCGACCGATGTGGTCAGTGCATTTGCAGGATGTGATGCGGAGACCAGCCTGATTTTTGCTAACCATGGTCACGGTCTTTGTCATGCTGTTTTTGTATCTTCCGCGAAAGGTGGTTACGTTTAAACGATTCATGGAGAGTTTTGTGGAAGGCTTTAAGCTGATGATCCCGGCGATCGGAATACTGATATTTGCCTGGACCTTAAAGGGAATGGGAGATGCTCTGCAGATTGGTACATTTGTGGAATCCATCGTTGGAACGAGTGCTTCTGCAAGCCTGTTCCTTCCGGCTGTTTTGTTTGTTGTTGCAGTGTTCCTTGCGTTTTCTACCGGAACAAGCTGGGGGAACATTTGCGATTCTTGTTCCGATTGCAATCGCCATGTTTCCGGGGGGCAGATCATCTGGAAATGATGATCATTGCAGTTTCCGCAGTGCTGGCAGGTGCCGTCTGCGGGGATCATATTTCACCGATTTCGGATACAACGGTTATGTCTTCGGCCGGCGCGCAGAGTAACCATATCAACCATGTGACAACGCAGATGCAGTATGCAGCGGTTGTTGCTGTGGTATGTATCATTGGCTATATCATTGCAGGACTGGTACAGATCTGGTGGGTAGCACTTGGCATCAGCCTCATGCTCCTGCTTGCTGTTCTTACCTTTATAAAAAAGAGGTCGGGGAGAAACCGCGAAAAGACAGCAGGTATATAAGAATCAGGACAGAAGCCCAAAAACAAAAAGAAAGGAGCAGGCGAGGAAACCTGCTCCTTCTTAGTTACTTAAAGGAAATTGAGTAACTGAGTAGTTAATTAGATAATTGTTTAATAAAATTGAACTACATACTCATTTGCGTACGTGCATGCTATATTTAAATAACACCATTCAATACTTACATTATACCGTGTTATTCGGATTTTGCAATACCTATTTTGAAATTTTTGGAATTAATCCTTTATTTTCGCTATTCCGGAAGCGGAAGGAAGTCCGGCTTTCTGCCGGTAAAGACCGTAAAGTACCGGAAGCCTGCATGCCGCAGAATCTGAGGAAGACGGTCAAACGCATATGCAACGTGCTCCGGCGCATGGGCATCGGCTCCGAGTGTCAGAATCTCTCCCCCGAGTTCGTGATAGCGTAAAAAGAACAGCTTCGGTCGGGTTTGGATGTCCCAGCCCGTATTTGAATCCTGCCGTGTTGACTTCGATCCCTTTTCCCATGGAAATGAGTTTACGCAGAATCTCATCAATGATATCGGAGCATAGGCCTCATATGTATAGAAACGGTTGCGGTCCGGACCGTAAAGCGGACAACATAATCGAGATGACCGTATACATCGAAGTCGGAATAGGTGTTCAGGTTTTCCAGAATGGATTCGAAGTACTCGCGGTAAGCAGTTTTTTCGGAGCGTCCTTCATAGTATTTCGGGTAATAGGGATCGATTCCGTGAACAACGTGGGAGGAACCGATGACAAAATCAAACGGATGTCCGGTCACCGCTTTGCGGTTGATTTCCGTGATGGGGCTGCAGACCGACTTCGATTCCAAGACGAATGGAAAGACGGTCATGGCAGGTGTCCTGAAAACTGCGGACTTCTTTTTATATAGGAATCAAAAATCCAGAAGAAACAGATTGGGATCATCTGGGTAATCATAATCAAAATGATCGGTAAAACAGATGCCATCCAGGTTCTGCCGTACAGCGGCCTGGATCATGTCAGGCATCAATGCGTCACTGTCTCCGCTGTGATGCGTGTGCATATGTGTATCCCAAAGCATAAGAGCCTCCTTTTTTCGGTGTGGTTGATTTTGGAAAAAGTCTTTTCGTAAGATTATACTATATTTCAGGGGAAATAGATACCTTTTAGTGAAAAAATTAACAAAGACGGAGAAAAAGACTTGAACTTTCGGAAATAATTGGGTAAAATAAAGGAAGCTTGGGACGCAAGTCCCATGAGACTATTTATTTACAATTCTAGGAGGAATTAAGAATGGCAGTAAGAGTAGCAATCAACGGATTCGGCCGTATCGGTCGTCTTGCTTTCAGACAGATGTTCGGAGCAGAAGGATACGAAGTAGTAGCAATCAACGACTTAACAAGCCCAAAGATGTTAGCACACTTATTAAAAGTATGATAGCTCACAGGGTAAGTACGAGCATGCAGATGAAGTTTCTGCAAGCGATGATTCTATCACAGTATGTGGTAAGGAAATCAAGATCTACGCTTTCCCCCAGATGCAAACAATTGCCCATGGGGGTGA
>VOFK01000914.1_pt1 | contig 23795 bp, 45 predicted proteins | sample 5384121 | NCBI WGS metagenome assembly VOFK01 (sample SAMN12384730, study PRJNA508395) | human gut metagenome | isolation source: healthy gut J | host: Homo sapiens | reverse complement strand
GGGGAATTGTGCGGTATTGCCTTTGCTTTTCATTGCGTCATCAACAGCATCCGTGCCGCCCCCGCTTCGGGTCAGCCATGTGATGCTGTTTTGCGCTTGTTATGCTTTCTTGGTAGTGACACTGCAAAAAGGTTGTTCCAGGTTGCGCGGCCCCAGCATGCCGTCCGGTTTCCAGGTCATGCTACCTGAGGCCCAGAACCGCTTCCCGCGTGCTGGCACCGTGTAACGGCCATCGGTGGTCAAGGGCACCAGGGTTTTCAATTTCTGCTGGGCGCTTTTCACGGTTGCGCCCCGGCTGCCGCGGCGCATGGTAACACCGGGGCAGATCTCCTTCCCCGTTTTTATCCGCCCAGGCGCGGTACAGCATCAGGTATCGCGCCCACGTGGCCGTCAATTTTCAGCCCCCTGTTCCCGCTGGAACCGTCGCGGCACTGCGGTTTCGGTGCTGGTGCCGTAGCGCCATCACATTCAGTCCGGCCCAGCCAGTTGTACCAGGGGCAATATCCGGGCCGGATGCCCCCCCCCGCAGCACGGTTCCGCCATATTCCGGCATTGCATTTGCCATAAAAAAGCCCCTTTGCTGTGTGTTGCAGGCTTGCCGCCCGCCCTCATTTCACACTATGCAAAAGAGGGTTCGTTTTGTGTTAAGATATTCTGCATTTTTAAGCAATATAGCCGCCGCTACGCAGAACAAAGATCAGAACGTCAGCGATAGCGCCGAGAACAACGTGGTTGCCGCCACAGCTGGCCGTCATGGCACCCTCATGGCCCATGTTCTTGGCCATAACGTAAGAGCTTGGCGTTGGTGGGGCTGCCCAGCATGATGAGTGGGCAATCAGCTGCTGGTCCCGGAAACCGAGCTTGACGGCAATGGGGATAAAGATCGTGGTCAGCACCATCAGCTTGCAGCAAGCCGCCACCAGGGTGGGTGCCAGCTTTTTGATGGCCTTTGGCTCCCTCAAACGAAGCGCCGATGGAAAGCAGCGCCAGCGGGTGGTCAGGCTGGAAAGGCTGGTCAGGGTTTTTCTGCGCCAGGGTAGGCAGGCCAAAGGGCAGCAGGCTGTACAGCGTACCCAGAATAATGCCGTCCAGAATGGGGTTGGTCAGCACACCGTACAGCAGCTTGGAGGGGTCACTTTGCCATGCTGCTGCGGGCTTTCCACCGTCAGGATAATGACCGCAAAAATGTTGAACAGCGGCACACTGCCCAAAATCATCAGGGGGCCATGCCGGAAGTGCCGTAAATGTTCGGGATGAACGCCACGCCAAGAATGGCCGCGCTGCTGCGGTAGCTGGCCTGTACGAACTCACCCACCAGGGTTTTATCTTTCAACAGGCGGCGCGCCAGCACCCAGATGACCACAATAGCAATGGCCGTTACCGCAAAGCAGAACAAGACAAACTTTGCATCAAAGCTGTGGGCAAGGTCCAGGGTTGCCATATCACAGAACAGCATGACCGGCAGCGTTACCTTGAACACCAGCTTGTCGGCCACGGTGCAGAACTGCTTTGGCAAAAAGCCTTTTTGCCCCAGCGCCCATCAATGACCATCACCAGAAATACCGGAAGGGTCGCGTTCAGGCTGAACATTAAATTATCCACATTGATCCCTCTTTATATTACGTCCTTACATTCCCGCAGCCATGCTTGGGGCAGGCCCGCAGGATTGTTTTGATGATATCGATTATACCATATTATTCCGGCAAAAAACATGCCGAGAATGACCACATTTGCACGGCTTTCCGCCGCACTTTTTGCGCAACTGGCCTTTAATTCTTCATTCACTCTCACATCACCGCACAAGCGCGCCGTTACAAAGTTTTTCTCACAAAGCCCACAAAAGCAGCGCTCACGGTGGGCAGCGTGCAGCGGATGCTGCTGGAAGCATTGCAGCGCCTGTTCATCCCGCAGTTCTGCATAGAATATCAAGTCATAGTCCCCTCCGGCCAGGTTGAGGCCAATTTCAATGCACAGCAAGCCGTCGATCCTGCCCCGCATGGTGGCAACGGAATTTTGTAAAAACTTCAAAGCTTCCGCTTCTTGATGCTGTGCTTTTACAGCGTCGGTATATTTCCAGAACAAAAATATGGCGGATCATCTCAGCTGCCTCTCTTTCGCCGCTTTTTATTTTTAAGGCAACACCGCACAATTCCGCCTTGCGGCAATCACCGCTCCGGCAGCTGCGGCACGGCATCTGCGTTGCCAAAATGCTCGATAAGACATCCAGTATTATCTGCGCTTTTTGGCTTAGCATCTGCCGCACCTCGCTCGCCGTATCGGCACTTAGAATTATGCGGTATTGCCTTAAATTATACCATACCGCCAGGCAAAAAGCACGCTGTGGAACCTGACACTCCCGGCGAACAAAATGCGGCCGTATTTTTGCAGTTTTTCAACTTGTGTTTTACTGTCGTTTCTGGTAGACTAGATAAAGTATGTGTGTCTTTTGTCCGGCCGGTTTCTGTTTGCGGCATTCTGCACGCCGGCCGCACACATACGCGGTAAGGAGGATTCATTTTATGAGCAATCCCATTGATTATTCCCAGGGCATTTACGATGCCAAAAAACTGGGCACGCCCCGGCTGCTGATCCTGGGTGCGCAGCACATGTTCGCCATGTTTGGCGCAACCGTGCTGGTTCCCCTGCTGACCGGCCTGAGCGTTTCCACCACGCTGCTGTGCGCCGGCCTTGGCACGCTGCTGTTCCACATCATCTGCAAGGGCAAGGTTCCCGCATTTTTGGGTTCCAGCTTTTGCCTACCTGGGCGGCTTTGCCATTGTCAGCAATGACGGTGCCAACCCGGAAAACTTGCCCCTACGCCTGCGCAGCCGTTGCGTGTTCAGCGGCCTGCTGTATGTGCTGGTCAGCGGGCTGATCTCGGTGTTCGGCATCCGCCGCATCATGAAGTTCTTCCCGCCGGTTGTCACCGGCCCCATCATCATCTCCATCGGTCTGATCCTTGCCCCCTCTGCTATCACCAACTGCCAGAGCAACTGGCTGCTGGCTTTTTGTGGCGCTGGCCACCGTTATCGTCTGCAACATCTGGGGCAAAGGCATGGTCAAGATCCTGCCCATTCTGATCGGTGTTCTGGTCAGCTATGCGGTTGCCCTGGTAACTGGTGCGGTTGACTTTGCCGCCATCGGCGAGGCCTCCTGGATCGGTTTCCCCATCCACAAAGAGGCCATGGGTCTGTTTGCCATTGACGGCAGCGAAAAATTCATCAGCGCCCTGTTCACCATCATGCCCATTGCCATTGCAACCATGATGGAGCATCGGCGATATTGCCGCCATCAGCGCCACCACCGGCCGCAACTATATCCGTGACCCCGGCCTGGAACCGCACCCTGATGGGCGACGGCCTGGCAACCGCCATGGCCGGCCTGCTGGGCGGCCCCGCCAACACCACCTACGGCGAAAACACCGGCGTTCTGGCCCTGACCAAGATCTATGATCCCCTGGTCATCCGCATTGCCGCTGTATTTGCCTGCATCCTGAGCTTCTGCCCCAAGTTTGAAGCCATCATCAACACCATTCCTTCCGGCATCATCGGTGGTATCAGCTTTGTGCTGTACGGCATGATCTCCGCCATCGGTGTTCGCAACGTAGTGGAAAATCAGGTCGACTTTACCAACAGCCGTAACCTGATCATTGCTGCCGTTATCCTGGTGTGCGCTCTGGGCTTTAACTCCGTGGGCGGCATCACCTTCGGCATCGGCGGTGTCAGCGTTACCCTGTCCGGCCTGGCCATTGCTGCCCTGGCCGGCATTCTGCTGAACGCCATCCTGCCTGGCAATGATTACGAGTTCGACTCCAACCCCGGCACCGGCGAAGGCACCAGCCTGCGCGTCTGATCCTGCGCTTATCTGACGGGTGTGTTTGACACCTAAGGCAATACCGCATAATTCTAAGTGCCGATACGGCGAGCGAGGTGCGGCAGATGCTAAGCCAAAAGCGCAGATAATACTGGATGTCTTATCGAGCATTTTGGCAACGCAGATGCCGTGCCGCAGCTGCCGGAGCGGTGCTTAAGCCGCAAGGCGGGAATTGTGCGGTGTTGCCTTAAATAGCATCCCAACCATGATGGTGGCCGCGGCCCCGCGCCGCGCACGAAATTTGCTTTTTTCCGTTATCCCAACTTCGTAAAGATGTGGTATAATGACACTAAGCCAATTTCCCACCATCATTTTTTATTTGTGTTGGAATTCCGCGTTCCCTATAATTCCTAACTCCTAACTCCTACCTAACCACCGGAGGTGCCTATGCCCACTACCCTTACCGTGGCAGATTTTCTTTCGCTGCGCATGCAGTACAAAGCCGAACAGGCGGAAAAACGAAATTCCTGCCGTGATCGAACACAACTTCAAAGATGGCCGCATGGTGGACCATTATTTTGTGGTGCCCGGTCCCGCCCTGCTGGCTGATGAAGCCGTGCAGGACTTTGGCGGCAAAATCGAGAACATCCTGTTTCTGCAGCAGAGCGAACCCGGCGCACCGTGGCAGGTGCTGCTGCACGAACCTTCTATGATCCGGGAGATCACCTTTGAAATGCCGGAGGAAGAGTTCCGCGCCATGCTGGCCAAGAACAACCTGATCCTGCCCGGTGACCCCGGCTTTGTGATGCCGTAAGCTCTAGGGCAACACCGCATAATTCTAAGTGCCGATACGGCGAGCGAGGTGCGGCAGATGCTAAGCCAAAAGCGCAGATAATACTGGATGCTGCAAAGGTGAGCGCCGCCAGTGGCGGAAACAGCGAACCGAAGCAGGGGCAGCGGTCGCAGAGTGCGAGGGGCTTTTGCCCCCGAAACACGATGCGGGTACCGCAACCCGACATTATCGAGCATTTTGGCAACGCAGATGCCGTGCCGCAGTTGCCGGAGCGGTGCTTAAGCCGTCAGGCGGGAATTGTGCGGTGTTGCCCTAGGGTGTATCTGATAAGCCAAAATTCAGTCTATTTCTTTTGTTTTCAGATATGCCTTTAAGCAGTGCAAGTTTTTGCGGGATTAAAGTTCGTTTTTTGTCTATTCTGCCGCTTACCCACTTGCATAGCGCGGCAAATGCGTATATAATAGAGTGAAACAGCATGTGGGATATTGATAGGCCCGATGCAGAAGGGGGTTGTTGCTAATGGCGATTTCTGAACCTACCGCGGTATTCTCTATCCGCGACGATAAAGACCAGGAGATCAAGCAGGTTATGCAGCTTGTTTACGGTGCACTGGAGGAGAAGGGCTATAACCCCGTCAACCAGCTGGTCGGCTATATTCTTTCGGAGGACCCGACTTATATCACTACTTACAAGAACGCCCGTTCGCTGATTCGCCGCATTGACCGCGACGATCTGCTGCAGGCCCTTGTGCGTGATTATGTCCGCAACGGCTGATTGCTTATCTACAAAAAATAACGCCCCGGAACACATTCTGACCAGTGTTCCGGGGCGTTTTGCATTTCGTACGGTTTTGCTTTTTCTGTTGCTCAGCCTTGCTGTGCCGCTATCAGGCAAAGAAAGCCTTCTGCACAGCGTTCAGCACGGCGGCGCGGCCTGCGGTAAAGTTTACGCCGCCCTGCAAATAGCAGGTGTAGGGGGCGCGCAGCGGGCCGTCACAGCTGATTTCAATGGTAGAGCCCTCGGTAAAGGAGCCGGATGCCATAATGACCTGGTCGGTATAGCCCGGTTCGTCTGCCGGTTCGGGGCTGACAAAGCTGTCCACCGGAGAGCAGGACTGGATGCCTGCGCAGAACCCCTGCAGCGCAGCGGCACTGCCGGAATCAAAGCAAGTCACAATATCGTTATGGTCGGCGGTATAGCGGGGCACGGGGTTCACACCCACCAGCTCCAGCAGGCACTGGGCATACACGGCGGTTTTCAGTGCTTCACACACAACGCCGGGGGCGTAATAGAAGCCGAGGAAAGTATCACGCAGGCTGTCCTGCGTGCAGCCAAGGTCCTTGCCGATGCCGGGGGCGGTAAAGCGGTGGCTGATTTTTTCCACCAGGTCGGCTTTACCGGCAATATAGCCGCCAGTGGGGGTAATGCCACCGCCGGGGTTCTTGATAAAGCTGCCCGCGATAACGTCCGCGCCGGCGGAGAGCGGCTCCCGGATTTGGGTGAACTCGCCATAGCAGTTATCCACAAAGATCACCACATCGGGGTTGGCCTTGCGGGCGGTATCGGCCACTTTCTGGATGGTATCCAGGTCAAAGGCGTTGCGCTGGGTATAACCGCGGCTGCGCTGGATATGCACCACGGTAGCGGTCTTGGCGTGCTCTGCAATGGCGGCATAGTCCGGCGTAAAGTCCGGCAGCAGGGGCACCTCATCGTAATGGATGCCGTATTCCTGCAGCGTGCCGCAGCCGCTTGCCAGCCTCGCCAATACCGATCACGCCTTCCAGCGTATCATAGGGGCGGCCGGTGGCGGCCAGCAGGGTGTCCCCCCTGCGCGCAGCAGACCGAACAGCGCCACTGTCAGGGTGTGGGTGCCACTCATGAACTGCGGGCGTACCAGAGCGTCCTCGGCCCCCATGCAGCGAGAAAATACTTCCTCCAGCTTATTGCGGCTGTCGTCCCACACGCCGTAACCGGTGGAGCCAAGGAAATGCCGGGCTTCCACGCCGCAGTCCGTAAAGGCGCGCAGCATTTTCAGTTGGTTATAATCGCGGATTTCTTCCAGGTGGGCAAACTGATCGCGGCAAAGTTCCAGCGTTTTGCGGTCCAGTTCCAGCACCTGGGGTTTCAAATCATAGAATTGTTCAATCATAGTGTATCCTGTCTGTTTTACTTATTATAATTTATACTTAACGTACTGCTTTTGCAGCACAAAAACCAAGGCGTTCATAAAAGCGGCAGCGCTCTGCCGCGCACAAAAATGTCACGGTCCAGCCCTCCCCTGCCAGCTCGTTGGCCAGGTAGGGAATCAGCCAGCCGCCGATGCCCCGCCCGCGCAGCTCCGGCAGGGTTTCCCCCATTGCCATATAGGCTTCGCCGTTGGCCATGGCATAAGCCCCCACAGTGCTCACCGGGCGGCCTGCTGCATCCTGCAAAGCCAGCACACGGGCAAAGCCGTGGGCCAGCGCGGTACAGGTTTCGGAATAATAGCAGTCCTGCCGTTCCGGTTCCTGCGGGAAAAGCTGGGTTGCCAGGCGCAAGACAGATGGGCTGCGATTCAGCATATAGCCCTGATGTTCTTGCGCCAGCGGCAGACGATCCTGAGGTGGCATACTATACAGGAACAGCGGCTCCCCCGCTGCAGCGGGCAGTAGGGGCGTTTCTTCCGCAATCAGATGGGCGATGCCCGCAAACTGCAAAAAGCTTAGCAGTTCCTCCCCCAGTCCTGGGGGTACCGCACAGCTGGGCGGTGCTGCCGTTCAGGGTCAGGGCCGCACCGGGCAGGGTGAAGAGCCGCACCGGGGCACCGGGGTTATCTGCCCACAGGGCCAGGTCACGCCCCATCACGGCACGAAAATAAGGAGCCCCTTGAATGGCCGTCGCAAATGCCTGCTTGTGCGCGGGGGTGGTGACAGCCTGAATCATGGGGAACTCCTTTAGGTTTGATTTTGAGATTGCGGAGATTGCCTTGGGGAAGTGAGTTTTGTCTCCGCTATGGATAGGGCTGTTGGCGCAGGGCGCGCGGGCGTACAATGTGCGCCTCTACGGTCTCTATTGGGCAAAACATCAAATAAAAAATATCCTATCTTCTGTTCCGATTGCCCTAAACCGTCTGCTTTTTACCCTTTCGCAACCTGCCTTGCCGCAATATAAAATATCTATTATATTAAAGTTTTTTTTTCGGTTCCTTTTTTTTTCAAAAAAGGAACAACAACAACCCCGTAATCCCGTAATTACTGAAGCTCGTTGACAATACGCTTGTAGTCACGGCCGCGGACTTCAAAGTTGGGGTAAAGGTCAAAGGACGCCGATGCCGGCGACAGGCTGACGATGTCACCCGGCTTGGCTGCACCGCGTGCCAGCTCAACGGCATGCTGCATGCTGTCTGCGTGCAGGATCGGCAATGCCTGCGGGTCAAAGTTCGGGTCCTCGCGCACAGCCTTTTCAATGCGCGGTGCGGTTGCCCCCATCAGCACCAACACTTTGACATGTGCCACGATTTCCGGTGCCAGCGGCTCATAGGGGATTTTTTTGTCATAGCCGCCCGCGATCAGGATGATCTTCTGGTCAAAGCTGCGCAGGCCCGCAATGGTGCGGGTGGGGCTGGATGCGATGGAGTCATTGTAATACGTTACGCCATCCAGCACGCGAACCGGCTCAATGCGGTGTTCCACGCCGGTAAAGGTAGAGCCAACCTGACGCATGACATCCACCGGAACGCGGCCCCAGACCGCTGCAATGGCGGCCAGCAGATTTTCCACGTTATGCAGGCCGCGCAGCTTTTTACTTCTGCACGGGGCAGCACGGGGGGTCACAACACCGTTTTCGGCATAGCAGAGGGTATCATCACTCTCGCAGGAATGCACCGTGGTCGGTCTCGTGCAGGCGGGTGAACCAGAACTGTTCACCTTTGCAGTCAGCGGCCATGCTCCGGGTGATATCATTCTCATAACCCAGTACGGCGCGGCAGGGTGGCTCCTGCCAAAGCAGAATGTTGCGTTTGGCATCAATATACTCCTGCATATCCTTGTGGTGGTCCAGGTGGTTGGGGGGTCACGTTGGTCACAACCGCCACCTTGGGACTCTTGCGCATGCTGATCAGCTGGAAGCTGGAAAGTTCCACAACAGCGATATCAGCCGGGGTAACGTCCGGCAGCTGGGGCAGCAGGGCTGCGCCAATGTTGCCGCCCAGGAACACCTTTGCGGCCACGGCAGCCTCAAACATCTTGGCAATCAGGGTGGTGGTGGTGGTTTTGCCGTCAGAGCCGGTCACAGCCACGATCTCGCAGGGGCACAGCTCAAAAAAGAGTTCTACCTCGCTGGTCACAAGCGCACCGGCCTGTTTGGCGGCCTGCAGCTCCGGCTTAAAGAATTCATAGCCGGGGGTGCGCATGATGATATCCTGTCCGGCAAAGCCATCGGTATAATGCTCGCCAAGGCTGAGCTTTACGTTCAGCTTGCGCAGCGTATCGGCGTAATCACCAAAATCATCCAAGCTCTTTTTCTGGTCGCAGAGGGGTAATATCTGCCCCCAGCGCGGCAAGCATGGTGATGCACGGTTTGTGGCTGACGCCCGCACCGATGAATGCCACCTTTTTGCCAGCGACCATTGCTTTAAGTTGTTCCATGGGAGTCATAATGGAAAAACCTCCTGACAAATAAATTTGGAGCCGCGCTGACAATGCAGCAGCCCCACAAAAATGCCCTTGTACGCAACTATTATATACGCATTCCCCGCCTGTTGCAATCAATCCGGGCAAAAAGTTTGCCTGCGGCCGGTTACAGCCGCAGGCAAACAACTTATTCCGTCAATTATTCCTGGTTGCCGATGGGAATACCGTGGTTATCCAGCAGATGCTTGATCTTGGTCATCGGGTCGATGATGCTGGATACGCTCATATCATGGTTGATGGCAGCGATGAAATAAGCGGTGTACTTAGACAAATCAACATCAAAGTACCAGGGGCGCTCCAACAGCTCCGGCTTGCGGTAGGTGAGGTTGGTGCCCAGCACAGCCTTGATGATGCCGTCATTGTAGGCTTTGTCGAACTTATCCAGACCGGCAGTGAACAGCGGGAAGGTGGCGCAGGTAAAGATGTTCTTGGCACCGCGCATCTTCAGCTCATAGCCGATATCCAGCATGGACTCGCCGGAAGCGATAATATCATCGGCAATGAAGACGTCCTTACCCTTGACATCCTCGCCCAGGTATTCATGGGCAACAATGGGGTTGCGGCCATTCACAACGCGGCTGTAATCACGGCGCTTGTAGAACATACCCAGGTTGCAGCCCAACACGCTGGAGTAGTACATGTTGCGGTTCATGGCGCCTTCATCCGGGGAAACGACCAGGAAGTGCTCCTTGCTGAAGTTGACATCCGGTACATGGTGCAGCAGGCACTTGAGCACCTGATAGGTGGGCATAACGTTATCGAAGCTCATCAGGGGCACAGCGTTCATTACGCGGGGGTCATGAGCATCAAAAGTAATAATGTTCTTAACGCCCATGGTGCGCAGCTGCTGCAGAGCGTAAGCGCAGTCCAGGCTTTCACGGCTGACGCGGCGATGCTGGCGGCCGCCATACAGACTGGGCATGATCACGCTGATACGGTGCGCACGGCCGGAAACAGCCTGGATCAGGCGGATCAGATTCTGGAAATGGTCATCCGGGGAAAGATGGTTTTCGTAACCAAACAGGTTGTAGGTCACGCTGTAGTTGCCCGGATCGACAAAAATGTAGATATCATCGCCACGAGTGGAAGCCTTGACAAGGCCCTTAGCATCACCGGACTGGAAACGCGGGCAGTCAGAAGGAATGATGAAAGTGTCCACATTCATTCCCACTTCACGCGCCCAGCGTACCAGATGGCCGTCTACCAGGTTGCAAAGCTCCTCTGCACCCGGGCAAGCCAGCAGTGCCAGATCAGCGATCGCGGCTTCTTTGCGGAAAAAGTCGCGGGGGCCCATCGATTGTTCTGCCATAACATTAGCTCCTTTATCGATTTTCATTGTGCTTTTGTTTGTGCATACTGCGGCGGTTTTTGCCGCACTTCTAAACATATTCTAACACATACCCACCGCAAAAACAGCCCTTATTTTCTCTTTTTACTGTGTTTCCGCCATTTTCCGCGCTTTGCACATTCGTCAACTTTCTTTTATCAAAAAATTCTGTATGATTTTACAATTTCTTAACAAAGCGTTGTGTTTTTTTCCCGCAGCAGTCCGATTATGTCTGTCCCTATGCAGGAAATCCTCTTTCTTGTGTCCATCTGGTTCGGTTTGCCATGAACTTTTGGTGCATGGTGTACCTGTATTGTTGGCATTTTCCGGTTGGGTAAACAGTTCAGCCTGCCCCCTCCCCTGCCAACCATGCACAAATCCACCCATATATAAACGCATAAACAAAAAACAGCGCCCGCTTATTCAGCAGGCGCTGTTCTTAATTCATGCTATCTGTCAATCAGACCAATTCGATAATGGCCATTTCGGCAGCGTCACCGCGGCGCATACCAGTCTTGATAATGCGGGTGTAACCACCATTGCGGTCAGCGTACTTGGGTGCATAAACGTCCATAACCTTCTTGGCAACATCCTCTTTGGTGATGTAGCTGAAGATCTGGCGCTTGGTATGCAGGTCGCCGCTCTTGCCGAGGGTGACCATCTTTTTTCGGCCATAGCGCGAACTTCCTTAGCGCGGGTAACGGTGGTTTCAATCTTGCCGTTTTCAAACAGGTAAGTGACCATCGCACGCAGCATGGCGTTGCGGCTATCGGTAGCGCGGCCGAGCTTTCTAGTACCGGGCATTCCGTTTCACTCCTTTACAAATCAGTTGTCTTCGTCTTTGGTAAGCGTAAAGCCCAGGCTGTCCAGCTTTGCCATGACTTCCTCGAGGCTCTTGCGGCCAAGGTTGCGCACCTTCATCATGTCGTCCTCGCTCTTGTTCACAAGGTCGCCCACGGTGTTAATGCCGGCACGCTTGAGGCAGTTGAAGGAACGGACGCTCAGATCCAGCTCTTCAATCGTCAGCTCAAGGGCCTTTTCCTTGCCCTTTTCGTCGTTTTCGACCATGATTTCGGTCTCAGCGGCTTCATCGCACAGGTTCACAAACAGGTTCAGGTGCTCGGTCAGCACACGTGCAGAAAGGCTCAAAGCCTCCTGTGCACTGGTGGTGCCGTCGGTCCAAACCTCAATGGTCAGCTTATCATAGTCGGTGATCTGGCCAACACGGGTGTTTTCAACCGTGTAGTTGCACTTGAGCACCGGGGTATAAATGCTGTCCACCGGCAGGGTGCTGATATCGTTTTTCTCAATCAGCGCCTGCTTGTTGCGCTCAGCGGGAACATAGCCGCGGCCTTTATCAAAGGTCAGCTCCATAACCAGCTTAGCGCCATCGCCCAAGGTGGCAATGTGCCATTCCGGGTTCAGGATCTCAAGGTCATCGCCCTGCTTGATGGTGCCGGCCGTGACTTCGCACGGGCCAACAGCTTCAACGCGGACGGTCTTGGGGCCGTCGCCATAGATCTTGGCGGCAATGCCCTTGAGGTTCAGCACGATTTCAGTCACGTCCTCGCGCACGCCCTCAATAACAGAGAACTCATGCACGACACCGTCGATCTTGACGCTGGTAACTGCCACACCGGGCAGGCTGGAGAGCAGCACACGACGCAGGCTGTTGCCCAGCGTGGTGCCGAAACCGCGTTCCAGCGGCTCAACAACGAACTTACCATAACGGCCATCCGGCGAAAGGTTGGCCATCTCGATCTTGGGGCGTTCAATCTCCATCATAAAAACCCTCCTGATCAGCCTGCGGCCAATAGCTGGCGCGCAGGTTCGTAGTAAATAGCGGTAATGAAAAAAGAGAGCTTACTTGGAGTACAACTCGACGATGAGGTGTTCCTGAACGTCGAAGTCGATATCGCTGCGCTCAGGCAGCTTGGTGACAACACCCTTCAGGCTGCCGGTTTCGCGGCTCAGCCAGGAAGGCAGAGCAACAACAGCAGCATCAGCGCCGGTCAGCTTGGCAAACTTTTCAATCTTGCGGCTGCCTTCAACAACGTCGATCACGTCGCCGGCCTTCACCTGGTAAGAGGGGATGTTAACGCGCTTGCCATTAACGGTGAAGTGGTTGTGAGAAACGAGCTGACGGGCATCGCGGCGGGTGGAAGCGTAGCCCAGACGGAAGACCACATTGTCCAGACGGCACTCCAGCAACTGGAGCAGGTTTTCACCAGCCTGGCCCTGACGGCGGGAAGCTTCTTCAAAGTAGTTGGAGAACTGCTTTTCCAGAACGCCGTAGATAAACTTCAGCTTCTGCTTCTCCTGCATCTGGGTGGCGTATTCAGACTTCTTCTTGCGGAAGTTGCCGTTGGAATTGCGGGTGGTGTTCTTCTTGGCATAGCCCATGACTGCAGGAGAAATGCCGAGAGCCTTGCAGCGCTTTGCGATCGGCTGAGTATTTTTAGCCATAATTCAGTTTCCTCCTTCAATCAAATACGGCGGCGCTTGGGCGGGCGGCAGCCGTTGTGGGGGATCGGGGTAACGTCGCGGATCATGGTGACCTCCAGGCCGGTAGCCTGCAGGGCACGGATTGCGCTTTCCCGTCCGGAGCCAGGGCCCTTAACGTAGACTTCAACAGTCTTCATGCCGTGTTCCATTGCAACCTTTGCAGCGGTTTCAGCGGCAGACTGAGCAGCGTAAGGAGTGCTCTTGCGGGAACCGCGGAAATTCAGAGCGCCCGTGCTGCACCAGGAAACGGTGTTGCCCTGGGTATCGGTAATGGTGACGATGGTGTTGTTAAACGTGCTCTGGATATGAGCAGTGCCAGCAGCAATATTCTTGCGCTCTTTCTTTTTGGTGCGGGTATTACGAGCCGCACTAGCTTTCGTAGCAGCCATTTCAGTTCCTCCTTACTTCTTCTTGTTAGCAACAGTGCGCTTCGGACCTTTGCAGGTACGGGCATTGGTCTTGGTGCGCTGGCCGCGGCAAGGCAGGCTCTTGCGATGACGTACACCACGGAAGCACTGGATTTCGGTCAGACGCTTAATGTCCAGCGCGACGTTCCGGCGGAGATCGCCCTCAACGATGATATTGTTTTTGTCAATGTAGTCACGGATCTTAGCTTCATCGTCAGCAGACAGATCCTTGACGCGGGTATCAGGGTTGATTCCGGTGCCGGCGAGAATCTCGTCAGCAGTGCTCTGACCGATACCATAAACATAAGTCAGACCAACCTCGATCCGCTTCTCGCGAGGCAGATCAACACCAGCAATACGTGCCATAAAGCACCTCCATTAGTAACATCCCATGTCCTAGTCGGGGCCTGCGCCGGGAATCTACGCACTTGGCCCCAAGCGTTTTTGGGTACGGTTTCCAGGGTCTTAACCCCGGACCTTTAGCCCTGACGCTGCTTATGCTTCGGATTGGCGCAGATGATCATCACGCGGCCTTTGCGCTTGATGACCTTGCACTTCTCGCAGATGGGTTTCACGGAAGGTTTTACCTTCATGATGTTAACCTCCTTCTATAAACACAAGGCACTTATTTGGAGCGCCAGGTGATTCGGGCTTTGGTCAGGGTCGTAGGGGGACATCTCCATGGTGACTTTATCGCCAGGCAGGATGCGGATAAAATTGGTCCGCAGTTTGCCGGAGATGTGCCAGCACCGTATGGCCATTGGGCTTGCCCTCTTTGTTGAGCAGCTCGACCTTGAACACAGTGTTGGGCATAGCCTCGCGGACGACGCCTTCTACTTCGATGACATCTTCTTTAGACAAGCTGATTGCCTCCTTGAAGGTTCATTCAGAACGGATGTTCGGCATCATATGCCTTGATCGCGTCACTGATCGGTTGATCGCTTTTCAGAAGCTCGTTGCCAAGAACGGTTGCGGTGGGGGCAACGTGCCGGCTCTTTTTGCGCTTCGGGTTTGCCACCGTGCGGTGGCTGCCATCGGCCAGGGCCAGTATTTCACCCTCCACATCCAGAACGGCATAGGTGCGGGTTTTATCCCGTCCCGCCTTGAGCGTACCAGTTGGCCTTTCACAAAGTCCATCCGGGATCCTCCCAGCCGTGGGTCAGGACTTCCGGCCCGTTGGATGTGATCGCCACCGTGTGCTCAAAGTGAGCAGCAAGGCCGCCATCACAGGTCTTGACCGTCCATCCATCTTTCAAGGTCTTTACCGCGCATTTATATTGGCGAAGATCATCGGTTCAATTGCGATGCACATGCCCGGCATCAGGCGCTGCCCACGGCCCGCGTGCCCATAATTGGGAATTTCGGGGTCTTCGTGCAGCTCCTTGCCAACGCCGTGGCCAACATATTCACGCACAACGGAGAAACCGTTCTCCTCCACGTAGCTTTGCACTGCGTGGCCGATATCCCCCCACTCTTGCACCTGCCTGCGCGGCAGCAATGCCAAGGTGCAGACTCTCTTTGGTCACATCCAGCAGGCGCTGGGCTTCCAAGTCGAGCTTGCCGCAGGCAAAGGTACAGGCGTTATCACCGTTAAAACCATCAATCTTGCAGCCGGTGTCAATCGAAACGATATCGCCGGGGCGGATCTTCTGGTCGCGGGAGGGGATGCCGTGGATGACGGTGTCATTCACGCTGATACATGCCGTGGCGGGAAAACCGTACAGATGAAGGAAGTTCGGTCTTGCACCATGGCGCACGATAAAGTCGTAAATAATTTTGTCCCAATCTCTGCCGTGGTTATACCCGGTTCGATTGCTTCGCCGCCTGCTTTCAATGCAGCTGCGCTGATTGCAGCAGCTTTGCGCATTTTTCGAGTTCGGCAGCATTTTTAATCTGAATCATGGAACGCTTACGCCTCCAACTGCTTCAGGATGTAGGCGTTGGTTGCTTCAATCGAGCCCTGGTCCGGAATATCAACCAGCTTGCCGCGCTTACGGTAAAAAATCTACCAGCGGCTCGGTTTGCTGATGATACGTTACCAGACGGTCACGCACGGTTTCAGGGCGGTCATCCTTGCGGATCACCAGCTCGCCGCCGCAGCGGTCGCACACGCCTTCCACCTTGCTAGGTTTATTCTTGATGTGGTAGCTGGCACCGCACTTGGCGCACACACGGCGGCCTGCCATGCGTGCTTCGATCGTGGAATCCTCAACCAGCAGGTTGACGACCTTATCGATCTCGATACCAAGCTGCTCAAGCGCTTCGGCCTGAGCGATGGTGCGCGGCACACCATCCAGAATAAAACCGTTTGCACAGTCGGAAGCGGTCAGGCGCTCTTTGATGATGCCAAGGATGACTTCATCAGGAACGAGCGCACCCGCGTCCATAAAACTCTTTGCTTTCAGCCCCATCGGGGTACCGTCCTTAACGGCGGCACGCAGGATGTTGCCGGTGGAAATGGTGGGGATGTTCAGCTTATCGGACAGGATCTCGGCATTGGTGCCTTTGCCGGCGCCAGGGGCGCCCAACAGGATCAGTTTCATAAATGTTCCCCTTGCCATTCAAGCTCCACCAGTGACCAGTCGCCTCTGGCGGAGCTGGTCAATTACTCCAAAAAGCCTTTGTGATGGCGCGCCGTCATGTAGCCTTCCAGAGAACGGGCCGTATCCAGTGCCACGCCGACGATAATGAGCAGGCTGGTACCACCCAGCTGGATGGAAACGCCGGTCAGATCGCCGATGATCATCGGCACAGCCGCAACGATTGCCAGGAACACAGCGCCGATCAAAGTGATCTTGCTCAGGGTCTTGGTGATGAAATCGCTGGTCGGCTTGCCCGGACGAATGCCGGGGATGGTGCCGTTGTTCTTGCGCAGCTGGTTGCTGATGTCTACCGGATTGTACTGGATTGCAACATAGAAGTAGTTGAAAGCCACAATCAGCAGAACATAAACAACGAGATATAGAACACTGTTGTAGTTAAAAACGCGGAAGAATGCTGTCCAGTACGGATGCTTGGTAGCGTCCAGATTCAGGAAGCTGCCAATCATATTGGGCAGACCGCACAGGGTAGAAGCGAAGATGATGGGCATAACGCCGCTCATATTCACTTTGATGGGAATATAGCTGGCCTGACCGCCGTACATTTTGCGGCCAACCACGCGCTTTGCGTACTGCACCGGAATGCGGCGCTCAGCGTTGGTCAGGATCACTACAAAGACCACAGCAACAAGGGCCAGAATGACCATGGCGGGGATCATAATGTAGTAACCGGAAGCACCAGCCTGTGCACGGGTGAGCATATCCTGGAAGGAAGAGCCCACGCGGGACCAGTCAGCCACGATACCGGCAAAGATCATCAGGGACAGGCCGTTGCCAATACCCTTTGCGTCGATCTGATTGCCCATCCATGTGACAAACTGAGCACCGGCGGTGAAGCAGGCCACGATAACGATACCGGAGAAGATACCGGCAAAGCCATCGGTGTACTTCAGCGCGCCCATGCGGCGGATGATAAAGTAGTAAGCGATGCTCAACAGCAGCGCGATTGCCGCACCGGTGTAGTTGCTGATCTTGGTGAGCTTTTGACGGCCCTCCTCACCCTCTTTGGAGAGATTCTCCAGATAAGGGATCGCAACACAGAGCAGCTGAATAATAATCGTTGCGTTGATATAGGGCTGAACACCCAGCGCAAAGATCGTGCAGCGGCTCATGGCACCGCCGGACATCATGTTGAGGTAAGTCAGCATGCTGCCGGTGGTGAACATGGATTCCAGTGCACTGCTGGTGATATAAGGTACCGGAATTGCGCAGCCAAGACGGAAAGGAATCAGGATCAAAAGCGTGTACAGAAGGCGCTTACGCAGATCTTCGGTCTTCCAGGCGTTGCGAAACGTTTCGAACACCTTAGATCACCTCAGCCTTCCCGCCTGCTTTCTCAATCTTTTCCTTGGCCGAAGCAGTGTAAGCTGCAACCTTGACATTAACTGCCTTGGTCAGCTCACCATTGCCCAGGACCTTGACGCCATCCAGCGTCTTGGAGATGATGCCGGCATCCAGAAGAGCCTGTGCATCGACGGTTGCACCAGCCTCGAACTTTTTCGAGGTCAGACACCTTAATGGTGACATACTTGGTGGCGAAAATGTTATTGAAACCGCGCTTGGGCAGGCGACGCTGCAGGGGCATCTGGCCGCCTTCAAAGCCTGCCTTCTTGACGCCGCTGCGAGCCTTCTGGCCCTTGTGGCCGTAACCGGCGGTCTTGCCGTTGCCGGAGCCAGCGCCGCGGCCCTTACGGGTCACAGCCTTGCGGGCACCTGCGGGCGCGTTCAGTTCATGAAGCTTCATGCTTGCACCTCCTTGCGTTATGCCTTGGTCACAACAACCAGGTGGGCGATCTTAGCGATCTTACCCTGGGTAGCCGCGTTGTCGGGCTGCTCGGTAACCTCACCGGGGCGGTTCAGGCCCAGGGAGTGCGCAACGGCGATCTGCTCTTTGCCGCGGCCGATCAGGCTCTTGGCCAGACGAATCGTAACTTTTTCCATTGTAGCGCCCTCCTTAGCCCAGGATTTCCGCAACAGTCTTGCCGCGCTTGGCTGCGACGCTCTCGGCGTCGGTCAGGCCGCACAGACCAGCAAAAGTGGCAGCGGTAACGTTGATGGGGTTATTGGAACGCAGGCTCTTGGTACGAATGTCCTTGATGCCAGCGCATTCCAGAACAGCACGGACCGGGCCGCCGGCGATAACGCCGGTACCGGGGGCAGCGGGACGCATCAGAACGCGGCCTGCACCATACACGCCAACAATCTCGTGGGGAATGGTGGTGCCCCTTCATGGCAACCTTGTGCATGTTCTTCTTGGCGGCGCCTTCACCCTTGCGGATAGCCTCGGGAACTTCGCCGGACTTGCCAACGCCGTAACCGATGTTGCCCTTGCCGTCGCCAACAACGATCAGGGCAGCGAACTTCATAACGCGGCCGCCCTTAACGGTCTTGGAAACGCGGTTGATGGAGACGACCTTGGTGATCATGCCGTCATCTTGTTCTCTGTTTCTCTGCATGGCCATTGTATCTTCTCCCTCCTTACAGTTTCAGGCCGGCTTCACGGGCACCTTCAGCAAGTGCCTTAACACGGCCGTGGTATACGAAACCGCCGCGGTCATAGACCACTTCGGTAATGCCTTTTCAAGGCACTTCTTGGCGATGCGCTCGCCAACCTTCTTGGCAGCGTCGCAGTTGCCGCCGTAGTCCTCAAAGTCCTTTTCCAGGGTGGAGGCGGAAGCCAGCGTAACACCAGCTTCATCGTCGATCACCTGGCAGTAGATGTGCTTGGCAGAGCGGAAAACATCCAGACGAGGACGCTCGGCAGTGCCGCTGATCTTGCCGCGGACGCGGCGGTGACGGCGAAGACGAGCTTCGTTCTTATCAGCCTTATTGACCATAATGTTTCTCCCCTCCTATTATTTGCCCTTGCCGGCTTTGCCTTCCTTACGGATGACAAACTCGCCGACATAGCGGATGCCCTTGCCTTTGTACGGCTCAGGCGGGCGCTTGCTGCGGACTTCGGCCGCAAACTGGCCGACTTCCTGCTTGTCGCTGCCCAGGATGCTGAAATGCAGAGCATCCTTGACTTCGATCTTGATGGTCTCGGTTTCTGCAACCTCAACCGGGTGAGAGAAGCCCAGGGTCAGGACCAGCTTGCTGCCCTGCTTTTGCGCAGCGGTAGCCAACGCCCTGGATCTCCAGGTCCTTGCGGAAGCCTTCGGTAACACCGACAACCATGTTGTGGATGTTGGTGCGGGTCAGGCCATGGAGGCTGCGTGCCTCCTTCTCGTCATTGGGGCGGGTAACCAAAATCTCATTGCCCTCGACCTTAACGGTCATCAGGGGATGGAATTTGGAATGCAGGGTACCCTTGGGGCCCTTCACGGTGATGGCGTGATCAGCCTCGTCGACCTTCACTTCCACGCCCGCGGGAATGACGATGGGTTTTCTTCCAATTCTCGACATTGTCTATGCCCCTTTCTTACCACACAAAGGCGAGCACTTCACCGCCGACATGAGCTGCGCGAGCAGCCTTGTCAGTCATGACGCCCTTGGAAGTGGAGATGATTGCGGTGCCCAGGCCCTTCATGACCTTGGGCATATCTTCGCAGTTGGTGTAAATGCGCAGACCCGGCTTGGAAACGCGCTTCAGGCCGTCGATGACCGGAGCACCATTTTCCTGATACTTGAGGGTCAGGGTGATAACACCCTGCTTGCCGTCGTCGGTGACTTTCATACCCTTGATGTAGCCCTCATCAACCAAGATCTGGCAGATTGCCTTCTTCAGGTTGGAAGCAGGAACGTCCACGGAAGGGTGTTTGGCAGTGCTGGCGTTGCGGATGCGAGTGAGCAGGTCCGCGATAGGATCGGTGATTTGCATGCCACTAACCTCCTTAGGTTGTGATAAATTTGTTGTTGATGTTTCGTTATGGGAGCAAACGCTCCCTTACAGTGAAGAAAGCAGATTACCAGGACGCCTTCTTGACGCCGGGGATCTCGCCCTTATAGGCCAACTCGCGGAAGCAGATACGGCAGACGCCATACTTACGCAGGTAAGCATGCGGACGGCCGCAAATCTTGCAACGGTTGTATTCACGGGTGGAGAACTTGGCAGGACGCTGCTGCTTGATCTTCATAGAAGTTTTTGCCATTCGTTGTTCCTCCCTGATCAGTTGGCGAACGGAGCGCCCAGAGCCTTCAGCAGCTCCTTGGCTTCCTCGTCCGTCTTAGCGGTGGTGACGAAGCAGATATCCATGCCGCGGACTGCATCGACCTTATCAAAGTCGATTTCCGGGAAGATGATCTGCTCCTTCAGACCGAAGGCGTAGTTGCCGCGGCCGTCGAAGCTGTTGCCGTTAATGCCGCGGAAGTCGCGGACACGGGGCAGAGCAACGTTGAACAGGCGGTCAACGAACTCGTACATACGCTCACCACGCAGGGTGACCTTTGCGCCGATGGGCATGCCCTGGCGCAGTTTGAAGTTTGCAACGCTCTTCTTGGCCTTGCAGACAACGGCCTTCTGGCCGGTGATCTGGCCCAGGTCAGCGACGATAGCATCGATAACCTTGACGTTCTCTTTTGCCTCGCCGGCAGCCACGTTGATGATGACCTTATCCAGCTTGGGAATCTGCATCACGCTCTTGTAGCCGAACTTTTTGTTCAGGGCCGGAGCGATCTCATTGACATACTGTTCTTTCAAACGTGCCATAATTAACTCCTCCCTTACAGTTCAGCACCGCACTTGCGGCAGATACGGACGTTCTTGCCATCCTTAACGGAATGGCCCACACGGGGTGGCCTTGCCGCATTTGGGGCAAACGGGCATGACCTTGCAGGCGTAGATAGCGCCTTCGGCCTTAACGATGCCGCCCCCTGCTCGCCCCTGACGGCGCGGCTTGACGTGCTTGGTAACCATGTTCAGGCCTTCGACAATGACCTTACCCTCTTTGGGGCTGGTCTGCAGAACCTTACCGGTCATGCCCTTGTCCTTGCCAGAGATGATCATCACGTTGTCGCCGGTTTTAACATGAAGATTATTCATTCTAAACCCTCCTTTACAGCGATTCGGGAGCCAGGGACAGGATCTTGGTGTAGCCGGCGTCGCGGAGTTCGCGAGCGACGGGTCCAAAGATACGGGTGCCCTTGGGGCTCTTGTCGGCCATAACGATAACGGCGGCGTTCTCATCAAAACGGATGTAGGAACCGTCGTCACGGCGCAGGCCCCTGCTTGCTACGGACGATAACGGCCTTGACCACATCGCCCTTCTTAACGGTGCCGCCGGGAGCAGCCTTCTTCACGCTGCAGACCACGACGTCGCCGATGTTTGCGTATCTCTTGCGGGTACCGCCCAGTACACGGAAGCACATTAACTCCTTGGCACCGGTGTTGTCGGCCACTTTGAGATAAGTTTGCATCTGAACCATCTTTCAGGTCCTCCTTTCAAAGTACCAGGCTTATTTCGCTTTCTCCAGGATCTTGACGAGACGCCAGTTGACCTGCTTGGAAATCTTGCGGGTCTCCATGATCTCAACGCGGTCGCCGATGCCGGCTTCGTTGTTTTCGTCATGAACCTTGAACTTCTTGGTACGCTTCAAGATCTTCTTGTAGAGGGGGTGCTGAACGCTGTCCTTAACAGCAACAACGATGGTCTTATCCATCTTGTCGGAAACGACAACGCCCACACGGGTCTTTCTCAGATTACGTTCCATGTTTTACCCTCCCTCTTACGCGTTTTTAACGTTCTTCTCTGCCATGATGGTCATCACGCGGGCGATGTCCTTCTTCACAGCATCGATGCGAACGGGGTTATCCAGCTGGTTGATGGCGTGCTGAAAGCGCAGGTTGAAAGAGCTCGGCCTTCAGGTCCTTGAGCTGCTTGTTCAGTTCGACATCGGTCATTTCACGCAGTTCCTTGGCTTTCATTCAGCGTCACCCTCCTTTTACGGTGTCAAGCTCTTCGCGCTTGACAAATTTGCAGCGGATCGGCAGCTTGTTGCTGGCCAGGCGCAGAGACTCACGAGCGGTAGCCTCATCAACGTCGGCGAGCTCAAACAGCACGCGGCCCGGCTTAACCACAGCAACCCAGTACTCCGGGCTGCCTTTACCAGAACCCATTCGGGTGCCGGCCGGCTTTTCAGTAACGGGCTTATCGGGGAAGATCTTGATCCAGACCTTGCCGCCACGCTTGATATAACGAGTCATAGCAACACACGAGCAGCTTCGATCTGGTTTGGAAGTGATCCATGCCCGGCTCCAGAGCAACCAGACCGTACTGGCCCTGGTTGACAGTGTTGCCACGCATGGCCTTACCGGTCATGCGGCCACGCTGAACGCGGCGGTATTTAACACGCTTCGGCAGTAACATTACTGTTTGCCTCCTTCCTTCTTAGCAGGGGCTTTGGCGCCCTTCAGGATCTCGCCTTTGTAGATCCAAACCTGACGCCGACCTTGCCGTAGGTGGTGTTGCCTCGGCGCAGCCATAGTCGATATCAGCGCGCAGGGTCTGCAGGGGGATGGTGCCCTCATGGTAGCTCCTCAACGGGCGATATCAGCGCCAGCCAGACGGCCGAGCAGGTAACCCGATACCTTGGCACGCCGCCGCGGGTTGCATTGCATTGCGGATAACCTGCTTCATAGCGCGCGGCGGAACGCAATGCGGCGCCCCAGCTGGGAAGCAACATCCTCAGCAAATCAGCTGGAGGCTGGTGGTGGTGCCCCCTTAACCTCAACAATGTTCAGGTTAACGTTTGCCGTGGCCGCTGCCAGTGATCTTGCGCCCCTCAGCGCCGCCCTTGCCGATAACGATGCCCCTCGCGCAGAAGACGTTGACCTAACGCCTTGGGGGGTGCCGGTCTGGCTGTCCACGGTGCGCTCGATCTCAATCTTGAACGCCAGCAGCGTACGGCTGCTTCTTCAGGGTCTTGCGGATCTTGTGATCCTCAAACGAGTGTCGCCGAATTCCTGCTTAGAGGTAAACCAGCGGCTGTCCCATCTTTATAACGCCCACGCGCATGCCATGGGGATTAACTTTCTGGCCCATTTGTTTTACCTCTTAGTTTTTCTCTTTCAGCACAACAGTCATGCTGGTGCGCGCTTCAGGATCACGGCCCTGGCGCGGCATAATGCAGTATCGGGCCGGGCAGATAGCATTCCGCAACATACAGGTTGTTATGGGCAGGGCGAAAATTGCATTCCTAACAAAGTTAGCGTGCAGTCCCACCAAAGCATCACGAAACCTTTGTTGCTGATGCGGGCGTAACGGAAAGCGCTGCTGCCCGCAAGCCCATGTTGTGTTCCTCCTCTCTTATTTGGCGCGACGGTCTTACCGCTGCCGTGGCCAGTGAACTTGCGGGTGGGAGCAAACTTCACCCAGTTTGTGGCCAACCATATCCTCAGTAACGTATACGGGCACATGCTTGCGGCCGTCATGAACAGCTTTCGGTGTGCCGACGAATTCGGGGAAGATAGTGGAGGAGCGGTCCAGGTCTTGACGACTCTTCTTACTGGTTCGTTCATCGCTTCTTCAACTTTCTTCATCAGAGAATCCGCGAAAGCAGGGCCCTTTTTGGTGCTGAGACATATCTTATTTTCTCCCTTAACCGTTGGCGCTACAATGAGCATTGGGCGAGCATGATGTTGCGAGTCTTGAGACCCATTGCCGGCTTGACCCCACGGGGTGCGCGGGCTGTCGTGACCAACCGGGGGCGCGGCCTTCGCCACCGCCGTGCGGGTGATCGCAG
>VOFK01004305.1_pt1 | contig 23803 bp, 36 predicted proteins | sample 5384121 | NCBI WGS metagenome assembly VOFK01 (sample SAMN12384730, study PRJNA508395) | human gut metagenome | isolation source: healthy gut J | host: Homo sapiens | reverse complement strand
ATCAGTGCTTCGTTCAGGGCGGTGCAGTATTGCTGGAGCATATCAGGACTTGAAGTGACATGGATTACAGAAAAGGAATTAACGGAAGAAAGAGTTTGATAAAATCTTTAAATCGTTATTAAGTGCATTCTTTTTAGTTCTCCGTGGGCATTTGAAGAACAGGTTAGACTTGTTGAAGGAGAGGGTGTAGCCATTCAGAAAGCTTAAAAAGAGAATCTTCGTAGATGGAAAATGTATGAGCAGAATATTGTGGAAAATATTGTAGATGTACTAGATGAACCTGAAGAACATACTTCAAGAATTGTGCAAACTATGTATTATCTGGATGAGTATGCAAGTGGCTCAAAAATAATCTTGTTTACTAATTACAGGGCAACTTTTGAAATCTTCGAGGAAGTGCTGACAGACTTTATACTGAGGATGGATTTAGCTGTTTTTAGACGAGGAATGTCAGCAGATGAGTTAGAGGTCAACGTATGCAAATTCCAAAATGATAGGAATTGTACCATTATGCTTTGATGAGTCCGGAGGAGAAGGCCGAAACTTTCAGTGTGCTGATTATGTCGTACATATTGATTTGCCATGGGATGCAAATGCCATGAGCAGAGAATCGGCCGTTTAGATCGCATGGGTAGAGAAAGTGACAGACCAATAATAGTTTCAGTAGTTCCTTATGCAGAGGAAACACTTGAGGAAGAATTGTTCAAATTCTGGGATAATGGATTAAAATTATTCAATCATTCATTAAGTGGTCTTGAGATTATTATGAATGATATTAATACAGCGATTGTAACGGCTATAATCAAAGATTTTAGATTTGGGTTAACTAACGAAATTCAAAATGTAATTGATAGATCTGCAAAATTAAAAGAAGAGGTTAGAGAAGAGCAGCATTTTTGATACTGCGGCGTATATTTATAGACCAATGAATCAGGAATTGATAAGTTTGGTTAAATATTATAATCGTAATGAAAAATAAAATGTTTGCAGATGCAATGCTACAGTGGGCGATGCTTTCGGGCTTCAGAGATGTTCAGAAAAGGATGAGGTTATCAGTTTTAATGATAATTCATTTTCAACGAAATCTGCCGAAAATTCACTGTTGATTCCACCGAATTGGGACTCATATTTTGCTCGGAGACAAAACCAGTTTATCAGTAAGATACATGAGTTAAGACAGGATAAAACGGATATAAATATTTCAGGCATTATAATCGTTCAATTGATGGAACGTTTAGCCGTAAGAAAAGCTATGAGAATGATTATATTCATTTTTCTTTGCGCCGGGTGATGACATATTTGATTGTATTGTTGACAATGCAATGAGATCGTGTCGAGGTCAAACTGCGGCATTTGCAATGAAAGCGAGCATTAATTGGACAGGATTCGTTTATACATGGTCATTATATCCGAATGAGAAGTTGCTTATTGAGAAAGGAATTCCTCTATCTTACTTGAGTGCATTTAGAAATTATTTGGCAGTCGAACAGGTTCAGGTTCCAGTAAGAATTCATGCCGAGGGCGAAATCCCAGATGATAAGGTCATAAGGGAGTTCAATAGTATGATTCAGCGTGATATTGAAAGTAGCAAGGATGAGATTGATCACCTTGGACGAAGAAGTAGAAGCGATGGATTTTTACATATTTTTTCAAAGTATAAAGCTGCTAATATCGACTACTTTAGAAGTGCTTACCCTCAAGAGCGTTGGGGGATTTTGTAAAGAAATCGAGAAAGGTTAGCAAGGATAAGGCTCTGAAAGCACTTATAGAAAGATCACACATTACAGAGTGCTGGCAGAGATGGATAGAATTTTATATCGATGATAGCACATCAGAATTCTATAATCAGGAACTTGAAAACTATGACAAGCTGAAAGAAATATATGAAATTGTGCTGGAGAGCCTTACGAAACACAACAATTAGGTTAGAGTCAGCGTGCTTTGTTTGATGGTGAAAAAATGATGGACACAAAGGCTTATTGAAAGTTGTGTTGAAAACCTCATAAATAGTAATTTCAAATGGTGTATTTTCCCAGGTTTGCAGGAGATAATGATGCAATAAATCATTTATGTATAAACGGCTAAAAGATTGACAATCTATTTTGAGAAATTTATGTCTGGAAGAGCAAGCGTAAAGATGTTTTTTTTATGTTCTCTTAGAAATTATTTGCTTGTTTTTCCAAAAATGAAATGGATGTTCCAGAAGGATTAATTCATCCCTCCAGAGAATGAATACGGAATTCTGCGTAATGCAAAGGTAAGGTATTACGCCAATCTAGAGATGCCGGATTATATTGATTCCTTTTTTTTGCGGAACAAGCTTTCCAGAGGAAAAAAGGTTAGTGGAGATACAGAAAAGCAGAAAGATATTTTTATGGAAATAATGCCTATATATACGGTCTGACACGATATAAGAATTCAAGTCATTAAGAGCTTGCGGTATTTGGGCATTAAATACCCCAGAAGGATATACAACCTTGAGTTTCTCTTCCAACAGGAGGAAAGAGTTACGATTACACAGACTATGGCATACCAGCAGCGAGGTTAACGATAGTTATTGTTCCTACTGTATCCTTGGCTATAGATCAGGTACGTAATTAAAAATATTAAGCATAATGTGATAATGAAATTTTTTGTTATTACAGTGGCATTGAATTAACGAAAAAAATGCACTGAGAAATGCAATCAAAAGTGAAACTGCAAGACTGCTGTTTATATCTCCAGAAGCGCTTTATTAGAAATACTGAATTTTGGTCAGTATGATAAATGAGGCTAATATTAAAAAGTATTTAAAATTTGATTGTAGATGAAGCGCATTGCAATCGAATGGGGGAGACTTTTTAGGGTTGATTACCAATGCTTGAACCATGGCATAATGATGCTGCAATTAACCTCAACTAGAACAGTTTTATTGTCAGCAACATTTACGAAAGTTGCTGTTACAAAACTCAAAACAGCAGATGTTTGCATCGACTGATAAGTGATTGCGAAAATCAGGTGTGACGCATTACGACGCGAACCACGTTACCTGCTCGTTAAGAAGCTAAAAGTTATTCAGACAAGAATTGTAAAATGATAGAACTTGTCAAAAAGTTACCGCATCAATGGTTTTATTTATATCAATTCGCCTAAAAGAGGCTGAAGAAATAAAGAAAACCCTCCTTGTAGAGGGTGGACTTGATAATTTAGAAACATTTACCGGAAATACAAATCCGCTGAAAGAGAAAGAATAATTAAAGATTGGGCAGATGATAAATTGATCTGATTTATTGCAACTTCTGCATTTGGTGTAGGCGTTGACAAGGGTGATGTTCGTACTGTCTTGCATTTATATGTTCAGGAATACATAGGAAATCGAGATGGTTTAGTAAGTTTGCCGAGCGTCAGATGGTTTAGTATTTGACATTCTAGATGACATATAGATTCTGCGTATGGAAGAATGAATATTGTATTAAAACCAGAAACTATTTGGAAACGATGGGTGTTTATGTATAAGAGTCCTAAAACATCATGGTTTAAAGGAATGATAACAATAGACACTTCGGTAAAGCCTAAGGAAGGTGTATGATGATGGCAATGCACTGGATGTTCAATGGAATGTTTATGTAATATTGCTGCTTAGACGTTATAATCTTATTTCTATCAAATCAATGGTTTATGATGCGGATAAGGAAAGCTACAAAATACGTATAGATATATTGGAAGATGCACTGAGAAGCGAATCGTTGAATGTTCCTCAGATTATCACCGACATCAGAGACAAGGAATCAGCCGGTTTTGAGAAAGAGATTAAAAGGATTAAGAATGGAATAGATTTTAGCGAAAGAATTTGTTGGTCTGAAATGTTTTATTCCACATATGATAAGGTTTCAATGTATTGCGGAGGCTGTGCAAAGCATAAATATCCGGAAATGATGGAAGAGGGAAATTCCCGCTATTATTGTCTGTGAAGGGGCCTAAGAAAACAATCTCAGCTGAGCTAAATAAATTATGTCAGGGCGAAAATGAAGTGCTTGTAATTGAAGAAAGAGGATGATTATTCATTAATGAATAGATATATAAGCGCTGGTGCAAGCATAATTGTTGTTGAGGATACAAGTATAGAGGGAGACTTTGATTTGATTCTTAACATGAAGAAACAAAGCGATGTAATGATTCTTGGTATTAAGGAATATAGAGATTTATGTGGTCAGAAATCGGCGTATTATATTTCCGGTGGAGTCATAGCCTTATACAATTCTGGCGAAGACAAAGCTTATGAATTCTGCGCTACGCTGAGAAAATATAAGAATTCAGATATGCGTTTAATACATATTGTTAAAGAGGATTATTTTTATTCAAAAGGTACAAAAACCTATATCGGCGATGGTTGAAGGACCAAGGATAGATAGTTATATTTTAGAAAGGATGTAGAAATATGTTTGGAAATAGAATGCAAACATCTGCAATACCTGAAAGAGTGTATGCGTTATGTAGAGAAGTGGCAAGCAAGCCGATGGATGAAAATTCATTGAAATTATTACTTGAGCCACAAAAAATCTTGGAGGAAAGACTCCTTATTTTGGTAATGTAAGGACAGCGGCAGAGCAGTTGCAGCTTATTCATACAAAGGAAAATACTATCTCTTTGGCAGTAGATAAGGATGTTGTTAAAAAGCATGGATAACATGAGGCGTTATATTAACACACATCTTGAAGTTGTTTCTGATAGTTTGTTTTACAAAAGTTACTCAGGGATATTTGGATATGGGAGCGGAAGTGCTTGACCACAATAGCGTATCAAAAATGAGTGACCTCAATAGGGCGTAATATTGGTGAGAAAGTCATAGAAGATGATATGCGTGCGTGGAGATTTTGGATGGCATTCTTGGGCTTTGGATATATGCATGATTCTGCAGGCGGGAGCCGCAGGTATTTTATTACCTACTACGGGCAGTATTTCTAAAGATATTATTGAAAGCTTAAAAACTCAAAAAGAAGTTAGAGTATCGAATCGACGTGAGTTTGTAGATTTGGTTATGCCATATGCTAAATTGTTTTGCATAATGCAGTTGATACCAAGACATTTAATTATGGTTTTTTAATGCAATCAGAATGCTCAATGACCTGGAGTTATTAAGGCTGAGCAGATTGGATGCGCAAGAAATATGGTCTATGTATCCGTGTGAGGGTCATGATCTTGAGATGACAGTCACCCTATATTACGATAGGGGGGGAAGTATGAATTCGGAAATTGCAAAGCAAAGATTATCGGAAGTTGTGAGAATAGATACTATCACAAGCTCATATGGTGACTTTACATGGCTACTCATGTTCCGTTTAAGCAAATCAATTGCAAAAGGAATATGATTCAAAGCACAGCCTCAAAGACATATACAGAGGGAACAAATATATATAAAAAGAAAGTTCTAAATCCTAAAGATCAGCATCAATTTGTATTGGTAATAAGGTTCAAGCAGGAAAAATCTCATTTAATAAGATGGTTTGACGCGTAAAATTGAAAGGCAGAAACCGAGAGTGAGGTTGTTCTTTTTTTGTGCAGAAGAAGTGATAACACATTAAAAGGAACAATAAAGCAGTTGCTTGAAAAAACAGAGGTAGCATCTATTCCTAACAAGGAACTTTATGAGCGATTAGTCAATGCTACATCTACAATCAGTGAGAGCAAGTTAATGAATGCCATATATCACCAATTTATTGTTGAAATTGAGGATGATAATGGTGAAGATATCGACTATATTTATAATGCGGATAGAAAACGAATTGCATTATTAAACAATGAATTATTTAAAACAAGAATGATGGCTGAGGATGGACCGATAGCAAGAATTTATTCTAAGGTTGCAGAAAGTAGTGTGCCGGATAATCGCATATTATTCCAGAATTCCGGCCGGAAGATTTTCAAGAAGTTGATATTGCCTTTTTGCGATAAAGTGCAGTATGACGGAGGAGACAAAAGGCAGTACGATTGCTTGAAAAATTATATATGGAACCAGAGGTTGCTGATGCAGTAGCAAAAGTATCTGAACTCAAAAAGTTGATACAGTTATTCAGAATTGTGCGGGTCTGGAACCGGGTGATTTCGAGCAGGTATTCAAGGATATTAGAAAAGAGTTAAAAAAACAAGGGAAATCTTTTTGACACTATTAATGAGGACATCACAGCATTTACTGGTGTTAATGAGGCACTTTTTAAATGTACTAACTACATGGCATACCGGAGATTATGAACAGGAAGGTATGTGTAGAATATCATCAATTATAGGAACTACAAGTGAATATTATAAAGTAATTTCCGTGATAATTATAAGGATCGTGTCACACAATTTATTGTAATTCCAGATGATGTATTTGGTTCTAGTGAAGCGGATCTATGCGAATTTGTTGGAAGATACTTAAATGCTATGTCTTTGCCAAAGGATGAGGTTGATGCATGGGCTAATTCGGATGGATTAGGCGACACTCTGCCTGTACACGAGGTGAAGCAAAGGGATTGGTTGGGATACCGTAACGACGGAAGCGAAAAGAACTTAATTTATTTCCATTTTCTAGAAGAGCTATTGTATATCTATACAATAATCTTCTTCAGGAGAACTATAGAACACCAAGATACTTATTGAGAGATGTTGTAGAGAGAACGGTTAGAGATGCACTTTGGAATTTTTGATAATTTTCCGGGTTTCAAAATTGTTAATACCAACATCAATTCAAGCCTTAGAGATGCAATTCAAAAAACTGGTGTTTCGAATGAACAGTTTGAGAAATGTACTTGTTCATGTGCGTATGGGGCGATGCTACGACTAATACGTACCAAGAAGGGGAGAGAACATTTATATCAGGTCTGTCAACTAATGTCTATGAGGATATGGGCTTTCCTTTAATTAGCGGGAAAAAAGTTACTGGAAAACTGGTACCAACAAAGCCTGTAAAATCAATTTTCTGGACAAAGTGGAACAACCATGACTGTAGTGAAGACATCTGCGCAGATTGCTGAAGAGCAGAAACTTCAGGCTGAAAGAGCTCAACTTAATGAAAGCTTACAGGCTATAGAAAATTGGATTGCTGGTGGAACCATCAATGTTGGTGCAACTACTGGAAACGTAGTACTTATTTCGAAAGCCAGAGAGGATATGTGTAATTATCTATATTCAGCTATTGATTGGCAGGCTGAGGGAGTATCAATGGATAACATTGATAAAATCAAAAGGTAAAGGATCGTTTGATAGGTTTTTGATCGACAGAAACGAGGCGCCGATCAAATGTTTTACAAACTTCCAGCAGACAGAGAAACCCAGACAGTAATAGAAGCATTTCTGGAGTGGAATGTTCTTGTGTAAGCGTAGCTGGAATTTTGACGAGGCTGACAGGTGCGTTTATAGAGTTCAGCTCTGGACCGAGAAAATAAAGAAGCCATTGATCGAAGCTATCACAACATTTGAAAATAGAGATTGACTATTTTAAGTGTGCGATGATGGCAGAATTTTATAGGATTATTCTGTTTGGATCATCAAAGGCAACAACTGTAGAAGGATTAAAAGTCAGGAACACATTTTAGAACAATGGAATAAGAGGATTAGGTGTTAATTCTCATTCGGATGCATGGAATTCTCTGTTAGGTATCATTACAAGAAGTGAGAATGACAAGATAAACAGAGAAACTGTTATTCAGTATTGCAATGTTATTCAGGGCGAGAGCCATGCACAGGTTTTCTTAGACCGAGAAAAGTTTGATGCGATGGTAAGAAATGTTAAGAGTGAGAGATTGACTATAGAACCAGCGATATTAGATTTTGGTGGATCCGGTAAAGCCTCGTAGAGATGTCAGAGATTATCTTCGTGTGATCCTTGAGAGACTTGAAAAAAGTACAAGAGGATGAACTTTGCAAAGGCTGATTCAATCATGGCAACTATAAAAGAAAAAACTTCGGCACAACGGATGTTGATGATGAAGATATAGAGGATATGGTTGAGAAGATTGTTGAGTTCTATAGAACAGCTGAAGATGGTAAATTGCCTGGTAAGTATGATCAGGAATTGTTTGATGAAGTGAAGAAGTATTCAACTTCAACAAGTAAAGGCAATAAAAGAGATAGTTGTAGCTCAAAAAGACGAGCAATGCTTTGGATTGCATCATGGCATTTCACAGGATCCTATCAAAAAGTTGAAAAATTTGGGATCAATTACTGAAAAAAGTCACGGCTGATATTGTAAAGATTCAGGCTGAACTTGAAGTAAGAAAAAGCAAAAGCTTGGTGGAGGAAGTAATCCATCTGGTTCAGAGAATGTATTCGAAAATGAGAAAACTATTATTAGTGAATGTAGCGCAATTTTGGAAAGCTTGGAGGGGGCAGTATGTTAATAGATACCTTAAATGAACGTATTATTGATATGAAAACTGTCCACGAGATGGAAACTGCATCTGCGGATACTAAAAAGCAGGCTATGGCTGATTACAATTTCAAACAGCTGATTCTTAATTTGAAGCAGATGGTAGATGAAGTCAATCTTGCAGTTGAAAATTCTGATTTTTAGACCATCGGCTAATGTTATAAGTGCATTAAAGAGTTTTCTTGGCGTATGCGAAAAGGTAGTTCAGACTGGTGTTGCAAATAATGCTACCACACAGTATATTTCTTTTCGAATCCAAGAAATTATATACGGTTATGGTCAGGAGTGGTCAGAGTTTTACCTAAAGGCAACGGCATGAATATTTTTAAGCCTTTTGGATACTGTAAAAGGTATTATTCCAGATGAGAATAAAGCAATATATGCAACAAACAAAATAAAAAAAGCTTCATCATGGAATGTAACAATTGATAACTATAATTATCTCAAGCAAAAAGGGAATTGCAGAGGCTGATAAAATTCTTGAAGATTTGGACTTTAGATGAAGATTCTGAAATATTAGCATTCTTGAAGTTGGTTAGTGAAGGAAAGGCAACAATCTTGAATCTGACCGATGAAATACTTGCTTGGATAAAGGCAGAGAATCTAGCAGATAAGATGTTTATTAATTTTTAATGGGTGGTGGCGGCAATGGATGAAGTGTTTAAAATATGATTGTAATCTGAATATTGGTAGTTTCATTCATATGCTGGATGACCCGACGGAGTGTTATAAATTTTATTGGCTTGATTCCATAATGCAACTTTTGGCGGAAAAGGGAAGAAAAGCATTACTTTTGATAAGGGTTATTTCTGGAATGATAGCTGATGCGTGGTATTCTGTAACAGAGTACCACCTTAAAATGGGAACTAGAGATACTCGAGGGAATAGTGTCAATAGTATTGAACGGGCGGTAAATAAGCTGAATGAGATGAACTGCTTTGAATATACAGTTGATAGGCGACAAATATTAGAGAAAATTAAAGAAAATGAAAAACTTCCTTCATGATGAAAAATATCAAATAGCTAAGAATGTCCCTTATCGTTTGCTATCGGCATTTATGAGAGAACTGGGTGGAAATGATCCATTATGGAGCCAGAGAACAAGACTTATTGCATATATGGAAAAGATTAGCAATCGTTGTTGTATGCCGTACATTATAGGAACTGAGCATTGGTCTGGAAAAAGAGAATTATTTTTAGAAGGGAGTTGGAAGCGTTTTCTAATTGATAATATGGTATACATTAGGGGCTGGATTCAAATGAAGAAAATTAAATATCTTCAAGATAGAAATCCTGGAGTTCCAGGGATAATTTACAAGCTAGAACCAGAAAACGAGAAACATCGTAAGCTTCAAAAGATTAGAGGGCTTTGGACAGCAGTAATTGAGATGTCGGATATATATGATATATATTCAGGTAGCCATATTGAACAAAATGAGTATGAAATAGATCATTTTTGTCCCGTGGTCGTTGTAACCAACGATGAAATGTGGAATCTTTATACCTGTTAATCCTTCGCTGAATGCAAGTAAAAGAGATAAACTTCTAACTGGGATAGATATTTTCTTAGTTTTGCTCAAAAGTCAATTCAGGCTAAATCAGATGGTTTATAAATATGAGAGATTAGCACACATATTTAGAGAGTGTCAGAGAGATAGCTTAAACGCAGCGTGGTCAGTGGAAGAATTATATGTGAAAAATATCAAAAATGATCAATTTTGTAAAGTATTAGAAAAGTAGACTAAAACCGATATATGAATTAGCAAGAACCCAAGGGTATAGAATTTGGATGGTAGGAGAATGAGAAATGGCAAGATTAAATCTAGACACAATAAAAAAGCTCGATAAAGATAGAAACACAGTTCATACACCAGTAACTGCCACTTATACAGTATTTGACACGGTGGACGGAGAACATTACGTGCAGATTGATACTTACGGGAAGAACGATCGTGCAATACCCGAGAAGATCAGTCAGTCTATTCAGTTTGATAAGGAAAGTGCAAAATTCCTTGTAGATCTGTTAAGTAAAGAATTTGATTTATAAGAAGAGCAAGACCATATGAAAAACCATTCGCGCAGTCGCAGCCGTAATCTGCAATTCCATAGAGCACAAGACAAAAATATTTTCCACCGCAAGGGGTTACGGAGAGTTCAAAGGTGGCTGGGAATTCCCCGGTGGGAAGATCGAAGCGGGAGAAACTCCACAGCAGGCGGTTGTAAGAGAGATCCGGGAGGAACTGGATGCTACGGTCAGAGTCGGAGACCTGATAGACACCATAGAGTACGATTACCCGGCATTCCATTTATCCATGGATTGTTTCTGGTGCGAGGTCGCGTCGGGAGAACTGAAGCTTCTCGAGGCGGAGGCCGCCAAGTGGCTGACTGTTTTTTGCAAGTACAAATTACCTAAAAATGCAGAGGCACTTCCCAAAAGTTGCAGCGGGAAATTCCTCAAAGTTGCATAAGCTTCCCGAAGCCTGTTAAAGGCTCCAGAGGCATGTCGTTGCAGACATACTTTGATTAATAGTTACAGATATGTAATGCTGGTCTCATCGGTGCCCCTTGCAAGCCGGTGCAGCCGGTCGGTTCTGGAAGCCACCTGTTGTGGATCCTGACCGCCACAGACCAGTCTGACATATAGATCGTATGCAGGGTCTCCTTCAAAGTCACGGGATGTGTTATTGAAGATGTCCTGCTGCAGGCCGTCCGCCCATTCGGGTGGCAGATATTTTATCAGTGCCTGCCGCCAGCGGATGAGCTCCTCATCCAGCTCCAGTATCGTTTTGACCATCTCATCCGTGAGTTTCAGAAAGCTGCATACCGTATCGCAGTCACTGATACATTCCGTATGCAGCTGCTCTTTGATAACCTCATGCTCAGCCATTCTGTCCACCTCCCCTCTGAGCGGAAAACAGGTCATTGATACTGGATTCCCGGAGACGGTTGTTTTCTCCCGGAAACAGGATCAGGTGGCAGTGGTGCATCAGTCTTCCGACAAGGGCAGCCGTCATCTGCTCATCATACAATACATTGACCCATCTGGAGAATTCCAGATTTGTATTCAGGATGATGACTTTCTTCTCATGGATCTCGGAAAGGTAGTCAAACAGCAGCTGGGAACCTGTCCGGTTATAGGGAACATATCCGAATTCATCCAGGATCAGGATATCTGCCCGGGACAGTTTTTTATGCAGGGATGACAGGTTTCCGTTTTCCTGTGCCTCGGACAGCTGATTGATCAGTGCCGCTGTACGGAAGAACTTTACCGCGATCCCCTTCTGACATGCCTGCATGCCGATGCAGATGGACAGCATGGTCTTCCCTGTTCCGGTTCCGCCATACATCACAAGGTTATTGCCGGATCTGTAGAAATCCAGTGCTTTCAGGGAATCCACGGTAACACCGGATGGGAACTGTACTTCATCCGGGCGAAAGGCCGCAAAATTATGCTGTATGGGAAATCCTGCCGTATTTACCAGCTTTGCCACCCTTGTTGCTTTACGGTACCGGATCTCTTCACTCAGGAGATTGTAAAGATACTCCTGATGGCTTTCTCCGGACTGGCTCATTGCGTTATCAACGAGATTTGCTGACAGACGCAGCTGCCTGCAGCAGGAAGCAATGGCATCCCTGTACTCATCCATTTACGGCACCTCCCTTCTTAAGGAGCCTGTCGTAAGCCGACAGGTCGGCGGGCATCTGTGCCACATTTGGGATCCCACTCTGCTGTGGGAACGGCGGCATTTCCGGAACATCGGAATACAGCCGTCTGTACAGGTTTTTCAGGCTGTCAGGATCCGTGACCTGATATAGAAGTGCCTGGTTTATGGTCTGCAGGGCACTGTCAAAGCCGGTACGGTCGGTCAGCTCAGCCAGGACTTTCAGGGATAGAACCTCTGTCTGCGCTGCTGCAGGTCCGCATATACTGCTTCATGTTTTCCGGCATCATATCAAAGATACCGCTGTGAAACAATGATCTTGGGCTTTTTGGAAATGGATCTCAGATAGGGGCAGCCAGTTCATGCTGGACTGCTTCTGTTCCCCCATAGAGCCGCTGGTGCGTAACGACCGGATGATGTTGCATATCCATGACCTTTACCTGTGTGGCAGTGATCTTCAGCCATACATTCACACAGGTGTATTCCGGAGAGACAGAGTATTCATGTCTGCCCGATTCCAGTGTGAAGCGTCCCCATTTATCGCGTAAGCACTGCCATATATCTGGCAGAGTCAAAAGGCAATGTCCGGCAGTGGAAGGAATGCCCTGCGGTCTTCCTCATACCGTTCCCGGATCGTCTGGTCATAATGATAGTGTTCCCGTTCCATGTCCCGGTCAGCTTCCTCAAGCAGTTCTTTGTTGAAGTCAGCTAGGCTTGTGAAGCGGGGCGGAGGCACCAGAAAATTGCGCCGGACATAACCGACCTTGTTTTCCACGCTGCCTTTTTCCCAGCCGGACTCTGGGTTCATAAAGCGGTAACGGAATCCGTAGTGTTCGCTGAAACGTAAGAACCTGTCGGTCAACTGCCGTCCACCGTCTTTCAGGATCTTTGTTACGATGGTGGAGGTGTTGTCAAACCAAAGTTCAGTTGGGACACCACCGATGTGTTCAAATATGGCAATCATACTTTCCATAAAACACTCGGTATTTTCACCATACATCAGCTGGCAATACCCACCGTTGCTGTGTGGAAAAGGGAAAGCACCAGATATTTTCCTTCCCGGCAGAAGCTGTTTTCGTAGAACCTTGCAGTTCCAAAGTCGGCCTGCCCTTCACCGGGGTGATGGACTAGCGGCAGATAACCTTTCTTATTGTCAAGGTGCATCTGGGATTTACGGAATGCCACATACTGTGCCACAAGCCGGTAAGAGCAGTCAAAGCCATCGGCTTCCTTACCCAGTCGGCGATAGACGCGTCTGGCAGTGTGGCGCTGCTTCCGCAGAACCTTTTTGTCTTCCATGAGCCATGTATCGATCAGGGACTTATAGGGGTTCCAGTTTGGGGCAGATACCTTCCGGATCCGGTGTCACTGGTTCCGAGCATTAAAATCGGTCATGTCAAGATATTTCGTAATGGTCTTACGGTCATGACCGGTTTCAGTAATGATTTCAGGGATAGTTTTCCCTTGCTCGTAATAGAGCTGTCTGATAGAATGGATCTTGTCCATTGCAAGCATACTCCTTTTCTCCTTGAATGTTGTCCGCAACGACATTTCAAGGATACATAAAAAGACAGGTATGTCTGCAATGGATGTTTGATATTTTCCTAAATTCACAGGAACTGTGAACTTAGGAAAATACCAAACAGAACTCTGCAATAATAGGGAAATTCCCTCTGCAACTTTGAGGACTGCCCTCTGCAATAATTGGTATTTTTATTATACAAGAAACACATAAATGAAGAATTATGTGTATTTCATAATGTTTACCCTTAAGTTTTATTATACTGTTCTTTTTACTGTTCGTTAGGTCAGTTTACAAGGAACTACACGCAGACCACAAAACGGGGGCTGCTGACAACAAATAAAGGCTGAGTATCAAGCACCGGAAAAGTGCGGGATATTCAGCCTGTTTTGTTGTTCCGGGGTTTCCAAAGGGGCACCCTTTGGCACACGACTTTGCTTGCAAAGTGTAGTGTGTTATACGCTCTGTCGGCGTTGCAGCGAAAATAAGGTTGCCAACCGGGAGGGCAAGGGCATTTGAAGCAGCAGGAAAGCAGGGCTGTGATTGCGTGGCGTGGAGCCGCAAGCGCAGGACTGCTTTCATCAGCAGACAGGGCGTATATGAAAACCCCCGTCCCGCATCCCACGCCGGACTTCGGGACAAAATGTCCCGAACTTGTGGACACTCTCACAAAAAGCAGACGGATTTTTCCTTTCAAAATTGAGATGGGCGGGAAGCCATTTTAGGGCTTTCCCGCCTTGATTTTTATTATCTCGATGTATTCAGCAAAGCAAACGACGGGAAGATTTTCTGATATAGCTTCGGGCGGGACTGTCAACGGCGGCGCATTTTGTGCGCCGTTCATCTTGACCGTTGACTGGCTCGGCTGACTTTGCTATTTGTATCTCATAACCTTGTAGTTAGTTTGCTAATTCGCTTACTGGTTTTTGGCTGAAAAGGACAGTAATAGCATATACATATTCGTAATCATACTTTTCGTATTCCTCTGGTTGAAAAAAATAATCAACTACATAGGAATGTACTTCATTTTTAGAAGTTATTATCTGTATCACTAACGGAATTTCTTGGTCATAAACAATTTCCTGTTTATCACTCAAAACAGAAGTAGCATAGCCCATACCAGTAATATCATTTTCGCTTTCTTTGAAGTATGATGTTGAACCATTGTTATGTTCGCTTTGTATAGCAATCCTCAAACCGTCTGCGAGATTATCAAAGCCGAGAGCAAGCCGTCCTTCTGCATCCTCGAATGCTTGTCCACCACCTCCTGCGACTATGTGCCATTCTCCATCAATCAATTCATAGGTGTTTATTTGCATACTTTTCACCGTATCATCTAAGGAAAAATCATACAGACGATATTCTTGATTTAATCCCAATAGTTCGGCAATATTTTTTTCTTCTTCTGTCAACTGTGCTTCCTCAATATACATTTGGTCTAAATTATTTTCTGCACAAGCAGTCAATGAAACACTTAATACCACACCCAGTAACAATGCCCATATTCGTTTCATCATAAAACCTCCTCATTTTATTTCTTCCCCCGCTGTGGGGTTGGATTTTTCAGCAAGTCCGACTTCTGTGCAATCTTTTTCAACCACTTCTTTTCTTCCTCGGACAGCTTCTTCAAATTCAATTTAAGCCGCTTACAGATAAACGCCAAAGACGCTTGTTCCGGGTCGCCGTCCTCACTGGCGACTTCGTCTGCGGTCTGTAAAAAATCTTTCAGCGGGTTATCCTCCGGGACGCTGAAAAAATCGTCCTTATGCGCTTCCCGCAGGTCAAGAGCTATCTTGTTTATGTCCTGCTGTATCACATAGCGGCAAAAACTATCATCATCAATATGGGCGGCGATAAGCTGTCTTAACTGCGGGTCGGTCAAGCCGGGATTGTGCTGCTTCATAATGGTTGCGCTTACAGCGTCCACAATGGCGTTTGCACTCTGCACCTGTTTTCCCGCCACGCCGTTCACATAGATTTCAAGGTCAGCCATGAGCCGGGGAAAATCCGGGTGTGCCGCCAGCTCGCACAAGAGGGAATTGTCCACCAGCCCGCTTTTCAAGAGTTCAATCATATCATCGCTCAAACGCAGGTCTGCAAGATCGGCGTTTGGGTGATTTTTTGTTTGAGAACGGCCCAGCAGATAATCAACAGTCACTTCATAAAACTTTGCTAACTCAATAAGGGCATAATGGCTGATGTCCTTGAAATTATCCCCCTCATAACTGCCCAGCGCCGACTTGGAGAGATGTGTTTGCTCTGCAAGCTGTTCCAGCGTCAGCCCACGCTCCACACGCAGGTCTTTCAATCGTTCTTGTATGGATAGTTCCATGCTCTCCCTCCTTGTCTGCCCGATATAATTCCTGTTATTCGTTGCTTCCTACCCAATAGCAACCAGCCCCGATAACAGCAGTTAATACCTTAAGAGCCTCCAAATACATGTCATAATTGCTCCACCTAATTATGAAGCCTGCCAGAAAATAAATGACAACAAAAACAATTACAGAGATAATCGCTCTTTTGATTTTAGTATTCATAATTTTCACTCCTGTCATTTTGAGATTGTTGTATGACTATTTTTATTCTACCACAATTCCGAGAGCGTGGAAATAGAGAGTTTTCCGGGCTGATTTCCGACCTTATGGATATACGGGACGGGCGGTCTTTTAGGTGTAGACTTAGAGTAGTTCATCGATGAGCTGCACCTTGAAAAATGAATGACCGTCCGAAAAGGAATACCCCGGCAGGGGAAGCACCGCAACGAGCCACTTCGGGACAAAATGTCCCGAAGTCCGGGGAGCGTGCCAACGCCGAAACACGCCGCAGGAATGGGGCAGGAAGCCTTTTCGGGGAGAACGGCAAAGGAAAAATGGAGGGAACACATGAGAGAGAACCCATATAAACGACTGCCGCCCATAGAGCGCAAGCCGGACGGCTCCCTTTACCGCATGACACCGGCACAGAGGAAACAGGCAAACGCCCTGATCCGCCGGGAGTGCTGCTGTTATGAGGACGGGAACTGTATGCTCCTTGACGATGGGGACACCCACACCTGCCCCCAGACCATTTCTTTCTCGGTCTGCTGTAAGTGGTTCCGCTGGTCGGTCTTGCCGCAAATCGGAACGCTGGAAGCGAGATTTTCCGGGATAAGGAGCTAAAACGCTGTGCGGTCTGCGGCAGAGTGTTCGTCCCAAAGTCCAACCGGGCGAAATACTGTCCCGACTGTGCCACCAGAGTTCACAGGCGGCAGAAAACAGAAAGTGAACGGAAAAGGAGGTCTACTGTGGACAGTTAGGGGCTGAAAAGTCCTTGATTTACAAGGCTTTGCAAGCACAGAACAGGGGCAGGTAATAGAAACTACCGTCTACCCCAGAAAACGGGCTTCTAACCGTCCACAAAACACGATATGACAAACACAATTTATATCCATCAGCCGGAAAAGGCCGGTCAGCTTTACCCGGCTTCCCAATTTCCTTTTTGAAGCCCCCACATTCACGCCACTGTCCAACGAAGCAAAGGTACTGTACGCCTTTATCCTGCGCCGGATGGAGTTGTCCCGCAAGAACGGCTGGGCAGACGAATACGGGCGGATTTACCTCTACTATCCCATCAACGAGGTAGTGGAGCTGCTCCACTGCGGGCGGCAGAAGCGGTCAATACCCTGCGGGAGCTGCAATATGCCGGACTGGTGGAAATCCAGAAGCAGGGCTGTGGAAAACCCAACCGCATTTACCCAAAATCCTACGAAGCGGTTCCAAACACCGACTTCAAGAAATCCGGTTATGGAACGCCAGAGGACTGAAAACCGCACTCCACAGAGTACGATAATCAATTCTCTTGAAGTACGAAAAACGGACGGTATATAGAAATACAGAGATTAAAACGATTGATTTATATCTATCCATTCCCTTCCGATCCGAGATATTTTCTGTTGGATTTTCCTGTGGAAAAGTCCCGGAAAGGAACGGAACGGGGAAAGGAGTTTCATGGCACAACACGCAATTTTGCGATTTGAAAAACACAAGGGCAATCCGGCAAGACCGCTGGAAGCCCATCACGAACGGCAAAAGGAACAGTACGCCAGCAATCCCGACATTGACACCAGCCGGAGCAAGTACAACTTCCATATCGTTAAGCCAGAGGGTAGGTATTACCACTTCATTAAGAGCCGCATTGAACAGGCGGGCTGCCGCACCCGCAAGGACAGCACCCGGTTTGTGGATACGCTGATTACCGCCAGCCCGGAATTTTTCAAGAAGAAGTCCCCAAAGGAGATACAGGAATTTTTCCAGAGGGCGGCTGATTTCTTAATCGGGCGGGTAGGGAAAGAAAATATCGTGTCGGCGGTGGTACACATGGACGAGAAAACGCCCCACCTGCATTTGGTCTTTGTCCCGCTGACAGAGGACAACCGCCTGTGTGCAAAGGAGATTATTGGGAATAGAGCCAACCTCACAAAATGGCAGGACGATTTTCACGCTTATATGGTGGAGAAATATCCCGACTTGGAGCGTGGGGAAAGTGCCAGTAAGACAGGCAGGAAGCATATCCCCACCCGTCTGTTCAAGCAGGCGGTCAATCTCTCCAAACAGGCAAGAGCTATTGAAGCCACGCTGGACGGTATTACCCCGTTCAACGCCGGAAAGAAGAAAGAGGAAGCCCTCTCCCTGCTGAAAAAGTGGTTTCCTCAGATGGAGAACTTCTCCGGGCAGCTCAAAAAATACAAGGTCACGATAAACGACCTTTTGGCAGAAAATGAACAGTTGGAAGCCAGAGCCAAAGCCAGCGAAAAGGGCAAGATGAAAGATACGATGGAACGGGCAAAGCTGGAAAGCGAGCTGAAAGGCATTCAGCGGCTGGTAGACCGTATCCCGCCGGAGGTGCTGGCAGAACTGAAACGGCAACAGCGGCACACAAGGGAACGGTGATTGATGGCAGAAAACATTTCACGCCGCAGCATGGCGGCACTGCACTTTGAAAATTAAATCCGGAGGTACTATGGAGCATATCAGATACAAGAAAGAAACCGAAGTCGTGACTTTTCAAGGAAAGGAAATCACGCTGGAAAATCTCTCTCCCGGTGTTCACGCCGGAGCAGGAAGCGGCAAAACGCCGGGAGCTGGAACAGCAGCTTTATGAGGTGTTCCGCAAGTATGCCGACAAACGGCAGAGTGAGGAAGCCGGGGCATAAGGTTTTCCGAAGCCATCGTTGATTTGCGGGGCTGCTGGCGGTATAATAAAATTGTCAGCAGCTCCGTTTCTTTTTTAAGAAAAGGAGCGACAATATGAACAATCGAATAGACGCAATCTATGCAAGACAATCGGTAGACAAAAAGGACAGCATTTCCATTGAAAGCCAGATTGAATTTTGCAAATATGAGTTGAAAGGCGGTAACTGCAAGGAATACACAGACAAGGGTACAGCGGCAAGAACACAGACCGTCCGAAGTTTCAAGAACTGGTACGGGACATCAAGCGGGGCTTGATTGCAAAGGTCGTGGTTTACAAACTCGACCGTATCAGCCGTTCTATTCTGGACTTTGCCAACATGATGGAGCTGTTCCAACAGTACAATGTGGAGTTTGTGTCCTCTACGGAAAAGTTTGATACCTCCACCCCGATGGGGCGGGCGATGCTGAATATCTGTATCGTGTTCGCCCAGCTTGAGAGGGAAACCATACAGAAGCGGGTAACGGACGCTTACTATTCCCGCAGCCAGCGAGGCTTCAAGATGGGTGGGAAAGCCCCTTACGGCTTTCATACAGAGCCGATTAAGATGGACGGTATCAACACAAAAAAGCTGGTGGTAAATCCAGACGAAGCGGCAAATAACCGGCTGATGTTTGAGATGTACGCCCAGCCCACTACCTCCTACGGGGACATTACCCGGTACTTTGCCGAACAGGGGATTTTATTCAACGGCAAAGAGCTGATACGCCCCACGCTGGCGCAGATGTTACGCAATCCTGTCTATGTGCAGGCAGACCTTGATGTGTACGAATTTTTCAAAAGTCAAGGGACGGTCATTGTCAATGACGCTGCCGATTTTACTGGCATGAACGGCTGCTATCTGTATCAAGGGCGGGATGTGAAGCCTAGCAAGAAGAACGACTTGAAAGACCAAATGCTGGTGCTGGCTCCCCATGAGGGCATTGTTCCCTCCGACATCTGGCTAACCTGCCGTAAGAAGCTGATGAACAACATGAAAATCCAGTCTGCCCGAAAAGCTACCCATACATGGCTCGCGGGAAAAATCAAATGCGGGAATTGCGGGTATGCCCTTATGAGCATTAACAATCCTGTGGGAAAGCAATATCTCCGCTGCACAAAGCGGCTGGACAATAAAAGCTGTGCCGGGTGCGGGAAAATCATCACTTCGGAACTGGAAGCGGTTGTTTATCAGCAGATGGTAAAGAAGCTGGCAAGCTACAAGACGCTGACAGGCAGAAAGAAAGCGGCAAAGGCAAACCCGAAAATTGCAGCACTGCAAGTGGAGCTTGCCCATGTGGACAGCGAGATTGAAAAGCTGGTGGACAGTCTGACGGGCGCAAACAATGTCCTGCTCTCCTATGTGAATGTGAAGATAGCGGAACTGGACGGACGCAAGCAGGAACTTCTGGCGAGGATAGCGGAGCTGACGGTGGAAGCCATCAGCCCGGAACAGGTCAGCCAGATTTCCGGCTACCTCGACACTTGGGAGAATGTATCCTTTGACGACAAGCGGCGGGTGGTGGATTTGATGATTACCACCATAGCCGCCACAAGCGACAGCTTGAATATCACATGGAAAATCTGACGGGCGGAACCCCTCCCGTCAGATACCTACTCTGTGTAGTCCCTTGTAAACTGTACTTTCGGGAAGTCCAGATGCCAGCGTATGAGATACATATTCAAAACTATCCGGGACATCCACATTAAATCCAATTGCCGCAATATTCTTTGTTGTATTGCTGGACATTGATATTTTAATTACGACATTTTCTCCTTGCTGTACGCTTGTAGTTGTTGTCTCTACCTTTAGTACAGCTGTTTCATTTGCAAAAGCAGTGCTTGCAATCATAAAACATATCAGTGCTATTGCAAGTGCTATAGAAACAATTTTCTTCATCTGTTCAATCCTCCAAAATTACAAAGTTGTTATTTGCTTAGTCGTGAACCTAAACAGGCGATTGACATCTGCTATATTTACTTTTTTATCAAGATTGACATCCGCGGCAAAATACTGTTCATCACTAAGCGTAATTTCCTTTTTTGATGTGTACCTGAATAAACGGTTGACATCTGCTATGTTGATTTTCCCATCCCCATTTACATCGCCTTTGACTACGAGGATGGCTTCGGTGATGCCATCGGGGAGAGTGAAGGCGTAGCCGCTGCCACTAGCAACCGCTGGAGCCGCCACATATTTGCCGCCGGAAAGGTAGCCGACCTTGCAGGGCTTATCGTAAGTCACTGTGACCACCTGCCCACTGACGGTATAGGTACCGGACAGTGCGCTGGAGCTGGGGGTAACGCTCAACGGGGGCTCCTCCTGGATGGTGACGGTGGCGGATGTGGCGGTGAAGGGGATCTCCTGCAGGCTGGCGTTCATGATGTCCAAGCCCGTTATGTCAATTGTGGTGACGGTATCCATGGGGGCATTCTCCAGCACACGAAAGGTTAACCGGAGGATGCAGCAATCGGAGCCTGTCCAGTTCTCACCCTGAGCCCAAACTGCATTTTCACGATCTACTTTCTCCCCTGTTTCGTCCTGTTTTGCTTTGATGCCTACTTCCCAGTCTGTCACTGATTGCCCATTCGCATCGGTAAGCTGGAGGAGTGTCTCATCATACTGGAAAGCGAACCTTATGCCGGCGATACCGGGGTTATTGTGGATCACCAGCTCTACGGTGAATTCCCCGCCCGGCTGGACGGACGATGCGGAGGGGCGCAGCTCCAAGGTGGGGGTGCCCTTCGCCAGGGAGGGGACACTCACGGCAAGGCACAGGATCATGGCCGCCATGAGGATGCTCCATATTTTTTTCATAGCCAATCTCCTTTCTGCCTTGCCGCACTTTTATCGGACTGTGTCATCCTTTTATCTTCTCTTCCACATACTGCTGCATCAGCAGGATCAGATCGGCCAGCTTTACCTCACTGTCTTCATTCATATCGGCATTGAGCTGGTTGATCTTGACCGAGAAGCCGGCCAGGTATTTTTTGAGATACAGGATATCCAGCAAGCTGCCGGTCTTGCCGTCATCATTTACATCGCCAAGGACGCGGGTAACGACCTGGACCCCGCCGGAGGTGACGCTGAAGGATACCTTATTCTCGCTGACATTGAGGGCCTCCTGCACCGCAAGGGTGATCTCCGCAAGGCCATCCTCTGCGTTTTCCAGCACCTTGAACCGGAGGTTTAAGAGTGTGCCGTCTTCGATATAATCCGCTGCGCCGACAAAGACCGCTTTTCCGTTTTCCTTGTTGATATAAAGATTGAATCCCTCCGGGGCCATTTCACATCCGAGCAGCTCCAGGCGGGTCTTATCGTAGCTGATGTGGAAGCCGAGCGCCGCAATGCTGGGGATATCGTACAGGCTGAGCGTCACGGCGAATTCTTCCTGCGGCTTCACATTCTGTCCGGGGACCTCGATCTTCAGCCGCGGGTTTCCGCCGCCAGGGCCGGCACGCACAGCAGCAGCGCCGCCAAGGCCAGAAGGTATTTTATTTTTTTCATGGGTTGCCTCCGCTGATTCCAATAAAATGGATCATGTCCGCATGCGGACATGAAAATCTCCCCGGGGAGATTTGGGATTGGGTAATCCTGTACTTTAGTTTAATTCCACCATCAGATTTTCCTTATTGCAACCATTAATGTAAAATAAGGATATAAAAACCCCGGCCTTTTTCCCAAGGGCCGGGGCTGGTTTTTCCTCTTCAGCGCTTTTTACGGATGACCGTCCGCTCGGCGTACCTGCCGAAGAAATGATAGCCGGAGCCGCCCTCGCTGATGATATTCAAAAGCTCATCCGGCTTTGTTACCTGGATGCCGCCCAGCATGGTGACCCCGCGGGCGAAGAAAGCCTCCGGCAGCATGCTGGCGGTGGGCCCGGTGATGACCAGCAGATCGGCCTCGGGGACGCACTCCGCAGCCCGCTCCGGCGGCAGATAGTAAGGCATCTCCCGCTCCTTGAGGGTGCGGGGGTCCTGCTCCAGCACATGGAAATCCGCCCCGGCGGCCATCAGCTTTTTGAGCATGGGCACCAGGGCCCCTACCACCACCGTTTTGGGGTAGCGGGCAGCATCCAGCTCATCGAAGGCATCCACGCCCATCAGAATCTCATAGTCCTGGGGCGGGGATTGCTCCCACGCTGCCACGCTCAAGGCATTCAGTGCCGCAATTCCCAGCGTCCGCTGCAGGATGTTCTCCCCGAAGATATCGTCCAGGTACTCCTGGACGGGACGGCCGCGCAGCCGCCCGGAAAGCGGCATGGCCCGGGCGGAGCTGGGGCAGCACACCGCCTCCGGCATCTCCTTGACCGGGGTAAAGCACAGCCCGCCGTGGCCGGTAGAGAGCTTGACACCGGAGAAGAACAAGCCGAAAACGGCCTGTTCCACCGTGATTTTATCAAGCTCCAGCTGCTGTTCCACCTGCGCCACGGCTTCCCGCAAAATTTCAAATTGCTCCATGTTGGTTTTCCCCCTTTATCGTGCTGCATCTAGATAGCACAAATCCCGCCGAAAGAAAACCGAGGATTGCGGCGGGACCTCTGGGAGATGTGGAAATACCGGGGCAGAGAGTGCTCCGCTCCGGTATGGTTGCTGATTATTCGTGGTTTTTGCGCCGGGCGCCCAGGAAGCAGATACCTGCCGCCGCCAGTACCGCCATACCGCAGGCTATCAACGGCTATTGTCGCAGCCTTGGTAAGGGTGCTGCCCTCGATGACCTTCGTTTGGTTTTTCCAGCTTTCGTCCATCAAGCGTTCGGAGGTGTAGGCGTAGTTGCCGTTCCCCTGCACTTTGAACCTGACGACATAGGTGCCCACATCCGTTGGTGAGCCTGCATAAGCCCAGCTGTACTCGTTCTTCGGGTAGAAAAAGCACTTCACATCGTAACCGCCCAAGCCTATGATGCTATCGTTGACCGTGGGTGCGGCCTGCTTGATGCTGTACTTTTGTCAGCCCATATCGGCGGCAAGAGCCTGATCGATGAGCTTTTGCAGCGTCTCCGCCTGCTTCTTTTCCGTGATGGCG
>VOFK01000533.1_pt1 | contig 23808 bp, 51 predicted proteins | sample 5384121 | NCBI WGS metagenome assembly VOFK01 (sample SAMN12384730, study PRJNA508395) | human gut metagenome | isolation source: healthy gut J | host: Homo sapiens | reverse complement strand
GTACTGCTCAACCTCTGACGCATTAGATACGCTTCTGTCAAAAAGCGCATATGGCAGTGCAGGAGATAATGTTGTACAAAGAAACGCATTATTTTCCTTAAACAAATGTATTATCTCATCATCAGGCTTTTGCTCCATGCTCTATTGAATCAACACCATTTTCAAGTGCAACCCTTACACCCTCTGGCGATTCAACATGTGCAGCAACCTTATATCCAAGCGCGTATGTGCCTTATCACACACTGCCTTTACCATCTCAGGCTGCATCTTAAGTTCACCCGGCACGCCCTTAGCCTTGGCATCAAGCACACCGCCTGTAATCATAAAGCTTGATAAGGTCAACATTCTGATTCTTTGCAATATCAACCTGCACAAGCGCCTCATCTATATTATGTGCAGCTACTGCAACAGAACCAGCCATATGTCCACCCGGCACAGAAATTCCTTCATTAGCTGCAAGAATTCTTGGTCCGTCAGCCTTGCCGTTTCTGATATCATCTCTTACTCTTGTATCAAAAAATCCGCCAGACCACCGACAGTTCTTATAGTAGTAACACCACTCATAAGTTCAGTCTTTGCAAAATCTTTACAACCTTATATGTCACAGCTCTTGAAAGTGCTGTTCCCATAAGCATCTTAACAGTCTTTTCATTATCTCTCTTTTCTTCTGTGGCTTCCCATTGCCTGCAAGATGAACATGCATATTAATAAGCCCTTAAGATAAGATATTTACCCTCAAGATTAATCTCCTTAAAGCCGTCTGGTACAGTGTTACCCTTCACAATACCAGTAATCTTGTCATCTTCAACAAGCACAGAATGACCTATCTAAAAACCTTCATATCCTTAGTTCCATCAAGGATATGTCCATTAGTAAAAATGTATTTCATAACCATCCGCTCCTTGCTTTCAGCATAATCTTAGATTATTTTACCACATTTTCACCAGTAATGTCACCTGAAATAAATGCTTTCGCATTCTTTAATGTTGTTTCACTTATGGCATCAAGTGCCTCCTCTGTAAGAAAGCCCTGATGTGAGGTTACGATAACATTCGGGAATGACAGAAGCCTTGCCGTTATTGAATGCTGCAGTATGTCGTCTTCAAGATTTTCAAATACATAATCACACTCCTCCTCATACACATCTAGCCCGACAGCATGAAACTTCATATCTCTGATACCCTTGATAAGTGCGTCTGTATTGACTATCGCTCCTCTTGAGGTATTTACTAATATCACTCCATTTTCATCATATCTATTGTTCTTTCATCTATCAGATGGTATGTCGTATCATCAAGTGGGCAATGAAGTGATATAAGGTCACTTTCTGAAAGCAGCCTGTCAAGCTCCACATACTCAACAAAATCAAGGCTTTCATTGTGATATTTGTCATACGCAATAACCTTCATTCCAAAGCCTCTGCATATACGGCACATTGCTGCTCCAATCTTGCCAGTTCCGACAATTCCCGCAGTTTTTCCATGAAGTGTTACACCTGTAAGCCCCTGCAGGCTGAAATTATTCTCTCTCACTTTAATGTACGCTTTGTGAATCCTCCGCTGCGCAGCAAGTGCAAGCCCCATAGCAAGCCCGCAACCGCCTCCGGCGAATATCCCGGCACTCTCATCACAGTTATGCCAAGCCTGTCCGCCTCATTAACATCAACATTATTAAATCCTGCACACCGCATAAGTACCAGCCTGATTCCATTATCATAAAGAATCTTCAACACATCTGCATCAATAACAGAATTAACGAATGCACACACAGCGTCATACTTTCCTTGCTGTACACCGCTGTCCTCTCATCTAAATCAGCTACCATATACTCAATAGATATATCACTAAAATGCCTCAGCGCCTTATCAAAAGACTGCTTGTCGTAACTTTTCGAATCATAAAAAATAATACGCATATTATATGTCTCCTTGTGATTAAAGATACATATAATATGCGTATGTTTTGTTTTATTTATACTTGAGTGCTGTATATGGCTTGTTTAAATGTGGTGGCTGAAAGGACGGTGTTTGGACTTTGTGCCGTTGATTTTGTCTGCTGATGTCCAATCCATTATGTTCTTTTGATGATTTTGGACTTTTGAGCAGGGGTTCGACTCCCCCTCTGTCCAATTTGCTTCTCAATTTTTTCACTGTTTGGACTTTGACATAATAATTCTGCTCTCTGATGTCCAATCGGTTCCGCAACTGAAGTGGTAATCTAAAAGTAGACACCAACCCAATTATTGTAGACATTATTTATATATAAGAGTACCATTTTTTATAAGGTAGTCACTTATACAATAATGGAATCATGGAGGTGTCACTCATGAAGCACAGTTTAGAAGAAAGAATGGATATAGGACGACGTATGTATTTACACGAGATTACTTATAAAGAGGCTATGGAGATTTATGGTCTTAGTGAATCCTGTGCACATAAATACATGACAGATTATAAGAAAGCACAAGGAATTCCTCTTGCTAATACAGTGCCTAAAATGAAAAATTCAGCAGTCTTAAAATCATTGTCTTCACCTGACATTGATACATATATGGCTATGTCCAAAGAAGAATTAATAAATGAACTTATTATAGCTAAAGCGAATGAATTAAGGGCAAAAAAAGGATACGAAGTGAAAGGAGCTGGTGCAAACAAGGAGTACAGTATTTTAAACAACAAGAATACGAAATCATAATGGAAATGTCATCTCAATTTCCTGTTAAGCATCTATGTGATGTTCTGGATATTAACAGAAGTGGATTTTATAAATGGAAAAAACGTTTAGAAAAACCTTCTGACAAATTAAAAACTTTAGTATCCAATCTTATATTATTTAAGGAATATCATAGTAAATATCCATCACATGGATATAGATGGTTAAATGCAAAAAATTCGTCTGGATACAGGACTTATGGTATCAGATCAGTATGCTCATAAGCTATGTAAAACAGCGGGCATAGCAAGTGTTTCCAAGCATTATCGATACAAAAAGCCAGGAGATCCTTATCGCATTTATCCAAATCTTCTACTGACAGGATTAGATATAACAGGACCTTTACAGTGTGTTGTAAGTGATATGACCGCATTTCATTTAAAAGGAAGTTATTATGAACTAACACTTTTTATGGATTTATGGAACAATGAAATACTTTCATATTCACTTTCATCACGAAAAAGGTGATCGTATGACATATATTCACGGGTTAGAAGGATTAATTGAACTTAAGAAGAAAAAATCCAGATCTTGAAATGGTGTTACATACTGATCAAGGATCTGTATATTCTTCAAAAAGTTTCAATGAATTATTGCCACTATATAACATAGTTCATTCAATGTCTCGAGCTGGTACTCCAACAGATAACGCTGCCATGGAAGCAATCAATGGTTGGATCAAAGCAGAGATATTTAATGATTTCCATCTTACAAGTAATGAAAATATAACATATGAGGTGGAGAAATACATCAGATTCTTCAATGAAGAACGTCCGGCATACTCTCTGAATTATCTGACTCCAAAACAGTATAGGGAGTATTATGCTCATTAAATGATGTATAAAAATATAAAGTGGTGTCTACTTTTTGTTGACTAGTACAGATTGGATGTTGAAGCGGAGTTAAGGTATGCTGAAGTCCAAAGGGGATGAGCAAGCGTGGCAGATTGGACATTGAAGAGAATGTAAGGTACGATAAAGTCCAAAACACCAAAGGTACATTGCCACACAATACTCAATAGCGTAAAATAAGTACAATCACATAAGTAAGGAGGAGCCAGCTATGAACAGAGCTGTTGTTTATTATTCATTATCAGGAAATACAAAGGAAGCTGCAAAGGTTATTGCAAGAAAATTAGGAGCAAAAAAAATCTTTGAGATAGATTTAGTTAAGCCATTACCTAAGAATACAGTGAGACGGATGCTTGTTGGAGGAATGCAGTCAACATTTGGAAGGAGACCTAAGATAAAAGGTGTTCCTGATAACATAGATTATTATGATGAAATTATATTAGGTATGCCAGTATGGGCAGGAATGCCTGCGTCTCCGGTCAACACATTTATAAAGAATTACGGCGTGGCAGATAAAATTGATGCTGTGTTTACATTCAGCGGTGGTGGTGACAATGACAGATGCCTTCTGCAGCTGTCAAAGAGTCTTAAAAATCTAAAAAATCAGGTTGCGTTAGCAGACCGCAATAGTAATGCTGCAAAGGATAATCAGGAGAAGCTTGAAAAAGTTTGTTATGAGTATCAAGTAGAAATTATACAATAATATGGCAGGTTTATGATATTAGTCAGGGGTAGAATATGAGGTTTAAAAAAATGTGTTTTGTACACAATTATATAAAGATACATTTTCTAAAGTTTTAAAAGAAGATGAGTTTACACACGGAGATGAGATTCTGGTTGATATGGAAGAACCAGATGGAGACAGGATATCTTATATTATAATGCACCATGGACATTCAATATCTGATTGCAAGGCATTTGTCACGACAACTGATGAAAATGTTCTAATTGCTGTGTTTGACTTGTGGGGAAAGTTTTATAAATGTTATATCATAAAGAATGATAGTATAAGAAATGTTGAAGTTGAAAATGTTCTTGGCGGTAAGGAGATAAAATTTGATGGTGAATCACAATATGGAAAAAATATCTGTAAAAATGGCAGCGGTAAACAGACAGTTTGGCACAGATTTAAAGTTTCAACGGAACATCTTCAGTTATTTGCGGCGAATCTGCAAAGAATTTCTGAAAATCCTAAGTGCTTTATACAAGATAAAGATCGGGTAAACAGCAATGATAATACTGAACAGTTGATTTCATTCAGGATAATGTGGTTGATGAAGAAAAAAAAGTGAGCAGATATCTAATAAACATGCTGATTGGCAGGAGGATTATATTGATAGTGATGAAATAGGCATAGATTTAAGTCTGGTTGAATTGACAGATGCTCAGAGAAGACAATTGATAGGTAACAGAAAATTTGAGGATTTCAATATTGAAAAGCCATAATTTAAATATTGTTTATGGAGTTTATGAAGCTAACAGAGATATTGTATTAACGCTAACAAGATGTATAACTCAATATTGACCAGAGATGGCGGTGACGATAGTTATTGTATTTTGTACAAAAGAAAAAAAGTATGGCGTTACATATGGTTATAACTGGGGTGATAAAAATTAAATGGTATACATAACAGAACACCATTTTGTCAGAATGTAGTTGAAAGCATGGTCAGATATTATGAAGATTCATTTCACGAAAGATCGGAGCTGGAAGAAAATGTTAGAAAAAAAGATTTGAGAAAGAATATAATATGGAGATACATGATTTCCTTAAATTTTATATAGAAAATGTTATGGATAATTCATAAGAACTACATTTATTTTGTTATGAAGCATAAAGGAAGTAAAAGAATTTGTGCTATAATAAGCATACTAAATATTTACATAGACTGGAGGATACGAACATGGACGAAAAATGTAAAGAAAAAGAAACGAAGTACTGGCACAGACTGTAATTAATGGCTTACAGTCACGAAATATGTCAGGATATTATGCAGAGGATAAAGAAGCAGCTTTAAAGCAGGCCCTGAAAGTTAATTGATGAGGAAAGCACAATTGCTATGGGCGGCTGTCACAGTGCACAGGGAGATTGGACTTGTGGAGGCTTTGAAGGAGGGCAATTACAATTATATAGACCGTTCAAAGATGACTCCAAGAGAGGGACTTCTGGCTTCATATGACGCTGATGTGTTCTTATCAAGTGCAAATGCGATGACAAGTGATGGAATACTTGTCAATATTGATGGCAATTCTAACCGTGTTTCATGCATAGCGCAGGGACCAAAGAAGTAGGTAATCTTCATAGTTGGAATGAATAAAGTCTGTTCAGACCTCGATTCGGCAATGAAGCGTGCAAGAAATATAGCTGCACCAACTAATGCACAGAATTTTGATGTCAAGACACCCTGCAAGACAACCGGAAAATGCTTTGACTGCAAATCACCAGACACATTATGCTGCCAGTTCCTGATTACAAGATATTCACGCCATATCGGAAGAATACATGTAATACTTGTAAATGACACACTTGGCTATTAAAAGGAGACACTATGATTAACAGACTTCATATGGCAATGATTGAATTATATAAAGGAGACGCTAAGAGAATACAGCATTTTTTGCAAGGTTCACAGCTACGCCAAGGTTGATTGCACAGATGGAAAATGTTGATGACCAAAGTCTTTTATAATTGAAACAGCGGCGCTACACATGATATCGGGATTCATATATGTGAAGAAAAAAATATGGTGAGTGTGGTGGTAAGCTGCAGGAAAAAGAAGGTCCTGCTATTGCCGCAAGACTTCTTGACAGGCTTGGCTTTGACAGTGAAGTATCAGAAAGAGTGCAGTATCTGATAGGACATCACCATACTTACAATAATATTGACGGCATTGACTACCAGATACTTGTTGAGGCAGATTTCTTGGTTAACATATGCGATGATAATCTTGCAAAGGATGCAGCATTGAAAGCATATAATAACATTTTTAAGACGGAAAGCGGCAAAAAAGATATGCCGGGAGATGTTTGGTTTGTAGATAATGAGAATTAATGTTACAATTAACAAAAATGTGCGTGGGAAGTGGAGTTTATGAGCGATAATAAAAATGTTAATAATAAGGAAAAAAGGCTTTGTTGTCGGCGGATATACTTTTAAGACGAAGCAGGAAGCGCAGGGAAGCAAAAAAGATGAGATGAATGCTATTAAGTATCTGTCTGGAAAGACGGACAGTAAAGATCCGAAACAGGTATATGTGTTGTATAATAAGATAATTGACAGACAGTTATTTTATACATCCATTGGACTTAATTATCTCAAGAATTTACAGCAATTTCTGTATAATTCACCAGATATTCAGATGATAAGATTAAGCCGATTCCGGTAAAGAGTGAAACACAGATTGCGATTGACAGAAGACGTGAAAGAAATGAGCATAGAAGTGAGCTGCATACTCTCTCAATTCAGGTGGCAAAGTACAAGAACAATTATATGAGAATTATGATTGTAAATGTGTTTCTTGTTATTGCGCTAATTGCAATGTTTTTTTATCCTTAAGACAGGTTCTAATTCTAATGTCATTAATTATGAAGTGAATGTACAGAATAAGTATTCTTCATGGCAGACAGAGCTTGAATCTAAGGAAGCCAAGTTAAAAGAAAAAGAAAGAAAGAGCTTAATTCAAGGGAAGCGGAGCTTGAATCAAAGCAGTCTTTAAAATCTTCATCACAGCAGTCAACAAAGTAGTCATAATATAAATATATGAACAGAGTACACATTTTAAACATATTTATCAGATAGTATATAGATAATTAATTCACCGTGAAAGTGAGGACTACATATGGATAAGATGAAGATTTTAGTAGTAGATGATGAAAGCAGAATGAGAAAGCTTGTAAGTGATTTTCTGACAAGAAAAGGCTATGCTGTTATAGAGGCGGCTGATGGTGTAGAAGCTGTAGATACATTTATGGAGAATAAAGATATTGCACTTATAATTCTTGATGTTATGATGCCAAGAATGGATGGCTGGGAAGTGTGCAGGCAGATAAGAAAGGATTCTAAAGTTCCTATTATAATGCTTACAGCAAAGGGTGAGGAGATGGATGAACTACAAGGTTTTGAATGTGGAGCTGACGAATATATAGCCAAGCCATTTTCACCTAAGATACTTACAGCCAGAGTTGATGCAATTATAAGACGAGCATATGGTGTTGACAGCAACGAGATAATTGAGATTGGCGGAATTACTATAGATAAAGCGGCACATATCGTTAAGATTGATGGTGAAGAGATAGAGTTAAGCTATAAGGAGTTTGAACTGCTTACTTATTTTGTTGAGAATAAAGGGCTTGCGTTGTCAAGAGAGAAGATTCTTAACAATGTATGGAATTATGATTACTATGGTGATGCAAGAACTATAGATACCCATGTTAAAAAATTAAGAAAGAAGATGGGGGATAAGGGCGATTACATCAAGACAATCTGGGGTATGGGCTACAAGTTCATTGTTGACTGATTCTGCTGCGTATAAGGAAGGCAATTAAAGATGAAGATACATTCAATTAAGTTTAAGATTACACTTCTTCTGGTAGTTACTGTTACATGTCTTGTGGCAATGCTTATTGGGTTTAACAGCATTTTTTTCAGAGAAAGTGTATATGAACCGTAAGCAGAAGAGCATGATTAATTCTTATGAGAATGTTAATGAAATCATGCAGAAATATACTGATTTACAGATAGATAAAGATACTATGTGTGCTGATATGGAGAATATATCTACAGCAAAGGGAATATCTGTGCTTGTAGTTGATAGCAGCTGGTGTACCATATATGTAAGTACTCAGGGAGATGATTCAATGATGGAACGTCTTCGTATGAGTATATTTAATGGAGATATTTTTAAGAATAATGGCTCACAGGATAAAGCACCGGAACCTAAAGATCAGGAAGATGATTCAGATAACCCGGCAGACAAGGATGATAAGAAGGAGCATAGAAAGCGTCTGGAAGATATTATTGATATGTCAGGTACATCACTTGTTGAGAACAGGACAATCATAAGTTCCAATGATAATTACACGTTACAGAAGGTGTATGATGAAAGGCTTGGAGATTACTATCTTGAGATATGGGGGTACACTTGACAATGGATATTCAATTATATTAAGAACTCCTATCCAGAAGGAATAAAAGATAATGTAAATATATCGACAACTCTTATTAAGTATGTTGGAGGAGCAATTCTTGCTGTTGGTATAATTGCAGCATTTGTAGTATCAACATATATTACCAGACCGATTAAGCAGCTTTCTAATATTGCTGAGAAGATGTCAGAGATGGATTTCAATGCAAGATATGAGGGGAGTGATAAGGGAGAGATTGGTCTGCTTGGAAAGAGCATGAACAATATGTCTGAGAAGCTTGAACAAAATATTGCAGAGCTTAAGAAGGCTAACCTTGAACTTAAGAAAGATATTGATAAAAAAGAAAAAGCTCGAGATAATGAGAACAGATTTTCTTTCAAATGTATCTCATGAGTTAAAGACTCCTATTGCACTTATACAAGGATATGCAGAGGGTCTTAAGGAAGGCATAACAGATGATCCTGAAAGCATGGAATTTTACTGTGATGTTATTATGGACGAGGCAAACAAGATGAATACAATGGTTAAGAGACTTCTTACACTTAATCAGATTGAATTCGGAAATGATGAGCCTGAGATGGAGAGATTTGATATTAATGAGCTTATTTATTGCTTCTGTAGCAGATGCCAATGCAATAAGAGCGCAGGACAAAAAAGAATATGAGTATAGTATTTGATAACCGTAATAAGCATAATTTTTGTGTGGGCTGATGAATACAAGACAGAGGAAGTGCTTACTAATTATATATCTAATGCACTTAATCACTGTGATGGAAAGCGTGCAATTGAGGTGAGAACTGAAAAATCAGAGAATGGAGGAACTATTACCGTTACTGAATATAATAGTGGAAAGAATATTGCTGATGAAGATCTTGAAAGAATATGGGAGAAGTTCTACAAGACTGATAAAGCGAGAACAAGAGAATATGGAGGTAATGGAATAGGACTGTCTATTGTAAAGGCTATTATGGATTCAATGGGGCAGGAATATGGTGTCAGAAATGTATCTGATGGTGTAGAATTCTGGTTTAATCTTGATTGTAAATCATAATATGATATAATTGTTATCAGTGTATGAGAATAATTGGTATATTCATCATGAACGGTGATAATAATTATAAAGGAAAATTGAGGAAATATATATGAAAAAAGTTATAACAGGTCTGCTTGTGCTTTTGTGTATATCTGCACTCACAGGTTGTGGCAAAGATGATGTAACATTAACCAATGAAGATAATGATCTGGTTGCTGAGTATATAGCAGGAACGCTTCTTAAGTATTCATATGAAAATGAATGGAAGTATCAGAAGCTTAATTCAGCACAGAATGGTGGAGGTACAACAAGTTCGTCTGGTATACAGAAACCGTCACAGACACAGTCTGCAACTACAGGACATAATAATACAATACAGACTACTAAGGCGTCAGGTAATTCAGCGAACGCATCAGCAGATTTATTAACAGGGCTGCCAACTGCACTTTGGATTTAATGGTGTGACACTTACATATAAGGATTATACTGTGGGAAATCAGTATACGGCAGAGAATTATGTGGTTTCAGTGCCGTCACAGACGGGCTTGTAAGGTTGTTGCTGTTGAGATGACACTTTTACTAATACAAGTGGTTCAACAGTTAATCTTACATCATCAGGTGGTGTTGTATTAAAGCTCACAGCCGGCTCAACAGCTGTAAGCAATTATGCTTCAATGCTTAAGAATGATATTACAACACTTAAGAATGTTTCACTTTGCGGCAGGAGAGAGTAAAGAAGTAGTTGTATTATTTCAGGTAAAAAGAAAGCGATGCCAATTCATTAGCCGGTTTGGTTATGTCGGCAACATCATCAGAACATCGCTTGGTTCATTAACAATCAATTAAGAATGCATAACATTTTCAATGTTGTAAAAGGCAGCTTGTGCTTCATCTAACTGATGAACATAGGCTGCTCTTTTTCAGGCTTATATCCATCGCCATGTCCATTATATTCAGCATAATATACAGTTTCATGTGATTCAGGCTTATTCCAGTCAGTGAAGCCCTCATCAATAATCTGGTCGGAATATTCACAGTTAAGAAGAACAACCTTAGCATGAATTCTCCAAGGTCTGCTTAAAAGCAACGCTTTTAGGCGGACAGTTTCCTGTAAATGTGCAATTATCAAATACATAACCGAAAGCCTGACCTTCATATGTTGAAGGTGCAGTATAATAAGAGTTGATGGGTTCATTCCGGTTTAATGCAAAAAAGTGTGCAGTTTTTAAAATAAGCTGTGGCACTTCCGAAAATAAAATCAATTTCACCACATATAAAAAGCAGTCTTCATATAACTGGTGAACGAGCTTTCTTTCACTGTCTATTGTTGGACCTGTAAAACCACCTGGTTGTTTTTCTTTTTAAGAGGCAGCGGACCGGTAAATAAAGTGTCCTGATGACCGAGAATTTTTACAGTGCTTAAATGTGATGTTGTCACCTTCAGCATATACAGCGATTGCCTGACCGACATTATCACCAAATCCGGAGCTGTTTTCGAATGTTATATTGCTTGCAGAGAAATTATCGGCATATACAAGAAATGTATAGGAACGGAAAGTTCCACGCTTAGAGCCGTCAGGCATAATCATTCTTGCATAGAAACCCTCAGTAATAATAGTTTCGTCTGTATCTTCACCAATTAAGGTAATATTATTTTTCCGGATTTCAATGCGTTCTTTATATATTCCTTTTTTGATAAATATAGTTTCATTGTTATTATCAGAAACAGAATCAACTGCTTTCTGTATTGAATCAAAATCACCAGAATTGTCTTTAGCTACCGTAATCATAAAAATGCATACCTCCTATTTTTGGCTATTATAGCACACTGGACATTAATAAATAAAAGCGAGTATAATTCCATTCGTTAAAAAATTGTAGGAAATAGAGATTATGATAAGAATAGTAGAAGATATGAGAGATGTTGATATATATCTTTCATTAAGAAAACAGGTTGGCTGGATTAAGCTAGATGGAAAATCAGGCTCAGAGAGCATTGGATAACAGCGTGAAAGTATTTACAGTATATGATGATGACAAGCCTATAGGAATGGGCAGAGTGGTTGGAGATATGGCTGTTATAAGCTATATCCAAGGATTTAATAATAATACCGGAATATCAGAGTAAGCACATAGGAAGCATGCTTATAGAACATATAATAGCTTATGTCAAAGGAATTACCCAGGAAGGCACAAGAATGATGCTTTTGTCTGATGTGTGCCAAGGGCAGAGAAATATTCTATGAAAAGCATGGATTTATCGCAAGACCGACACCAGAACTGGGACCGGGAATGATACAGTATATATTACAATAGCATTGTAAAATGTAATGTTAACTGAATGTTAACTTAAAAATAATAATAGGTTGACAATAGCTTTTTAAGTGTGTACAATAACAAATGTTGTATTACTACATTTGAAAAGAGGACTTTAACTATGAAAAGCAAAAAGTTACTATTTATCAGCTGACATTTATGGCTATGATGGCAGCAGTTACATGTTCTTGGACCACTTTCAGTTCCAATTGGTCCAGATTCCAATATCTCTTACTAATCTTGTGATTTATTTCACAGTATTTGTACTGGGCATATGGGCAGGAACAGGAAGCTATGGAATATATCTGCTGCTTGGTGCTGTAGGACTTCCCCTGTATTTTCAGGATTTGCTGGTGGATTAGGAAAGCTCTTGGACCAACAGGGAGGATATCTTATAGGTTTCATATTCATGGCACTTATTGGAGGAGCTGTGATTGAGCTTTCACACAGAAATATTTTTCTTACAATGTTAGGCTGGGTAGTTGGAACTGCTGTTGCATATGCATTTGGTACGGTATGGTTTGTATACCTTATGAAATGTTCAGTCACATATGCACTTACAGTATGTGTATATCCATTTATCGGATTTGATATTGTTAAGATAGTTATTGCAACACTTCTTGGAAAGACAGTAAGATATGCAATAACTAAAGCTGGTCTTATACAGAAAGCAGCATAATGTAAAAGGAAAAAAGGTGTCTCCTGGATTAATGGAGACACCTTTTGAGTACAATGCAGAATTAATTATCTGAGAGTCTTAACATATTCAGCAATAGCCTCATCCTTGCAGTTAGCAAAGAAAAAGTTCCTCGAACTTCTCACCTGCAACAGCACCCTTAACGAGATCCTGATCAAGCTCCTTAAGAACTTCTACGAGATCCTGCTTAAGAGTAACAGCTCTTACGCCATCAAGAATCTTCTTGTTTCTCTGTTCTGGAACAACTCTTTCCTTAGGATATCCGCCACCTGGTTCACCCTCGAAAAGCTTTTCAAAGATGTATGTGAGGTTGAGTTCTGCACCCCATCCGAAGCCCTTTTTGCAAATGGAAGTGCGATAGCATTGCCATCGTTAATCTGCATGAACATATAAGCGTCTGAAGGGATCAACAACATGTCCACAGAGAACTCCAGGAAAAGAATTAAGTGCTAACATAGCACCTTCACCAGTACCGCAGCCTGTTACTACAAAGTCAGCAGCACCGCTGTTTAAAAGAATAGCAGCAAGGATACCGTTCTGTACGTATGTAAGCTGTGCCTTTTATCATCAGCTGAGTACATACCATAATTATCAACTGTATGTCCCTTGCTTTCTGCAACCTTCTTAAGTGATGCATAAATCATTTCATTCTTTGCAGCCTGGCTGTTTTCATTAATTAATGCAATTCTCATTATGAAATCTCCTCTTTTCTTATATTCTATATAAACTATAAGCTGTGGGTCTGTTTTTTTTTGTCAAATGTGTATACTGAAATAATACATTTACCAAATGCGTACTTATGTGTTATATTATACAGAACGAATTAAGTTGAAAGAGGTTAGATAATATGGCTGAAAATAAAGATTCCCAGGCAGCATTTATGGAGGCTGTTGGAAGTATTAAAGAATACGCCAAGGTTAATGGCAATATTGTTACAAGAGAGGATGTACACAGCTTTTTTAAAGATATGGCATTGGATGATGCCAAATTCCAGATGATTTCAGGATATCTGATGGCTAATGGAATTAAGATACAGGGCGAAGACAGCGTAGATAATGAATTTCTAAAGCTGATGGAAAGTGCCTCAGATGATAATATTGATGAGTCAGGACAACATATTTCTAAGGAAGAACAGGAAGATAAGAAGGTTGCGGATGATATTGTAAGTCATCTTGATTATGAAGAGGATGAGAAGTATCTGAAAATATATCTTCAGGATATATCAGGAATACAGCCTATGACAGATGTTACAAAGATCATATCTTCTTATGAACATAGTTGAGGATAATGATAAAGAATCACTAAAAACTGCTTAAGAAAAAGTTATCTTGAAAAGATTGCGTCATGGATAGAACCATTCAGAGGAAAGGGAGTTCTTGCATGTGACCTTGTACAGGAGGCCAATCTGGCTATGACAGCATATATAGGACAGCAGGAATGGCTTAATAATTATGAGTGGAAGGATAAGATTAAAGAAGGTGGACAGGAAGACCTTCTTAATGTGCTTAAAGGAATTGACGAAGCAGTTAAGGAGCTTATTGAAGGCAGTCTTAATATGCTTATAGATGAACAGACGGATGTTAATATGGTTTCGGGAAAAATTCTCAATAAAGTCAATCTTGTAAATGACTGGGGAACAAGACTTAAAAGAAGAATTAGGAAGAAAACCTACGGTGGAAGAAGTAGCAAAGAACATGGGAGTTGCAGAAAATGTGGTACTTGAGGCTATCAGGCTTTCAAGTGAAACAATTGAAGATATCAAGTACGAAAAGACGGTTCCTAAAGAATAACTGATTAATAAAATTAATATATACACGATTTCGAGAAAAAAATTTAACAATTTTTTATTGATTTTAATTAGGGCATGGTATAGAATTAAAAAGAATTTTTGTAATAATTTACAAGAAATTATAAGAAAAGAGGTTTATGTAAGATGGCAAAAATCGATTTAAGCAAGTATGGTATTACAGGCGCTACAGAGATCGTCTACAATCCTTCTTATGAATTATTATTCGAAGAAGAAACTAAAGGCTTCTAACGAGGGTTACGAAGTAGGTAAAGGAAAGCGAACTTGGTGCTGTTAATGTTATGACAGGTATCTATACAGGTCGTTCTCCTAAGGATAAGTACATCGTAGTAGATGAAAATTCTAAGGACACAGTATGGTGGACTTCTGACGAGTACAAGAACGATAACCACCCAATGTCAGAAGATGTATGGGCTAAGGTTAAGGACATCGCTAAGGCAGAGCTTTCTAATAAGAAACTTTTTTCGTAGTTGATGCATTTTGCGGTGCCAATAAAGATACAAGAATGGCTGTCCGTTTCATCGTTGAAGTAGCTTGGCAGGCACATTTCGTAACAAATATGTTCATCAAGCCTACAGCAGAAGAACTTGAGAACTTCGAGCCAGATTTCGTTGTATATAACGCTTCTAAGGCTAAGGTTGAGAATTACGCAGAATTAGGTCTTAACTCAGAGACATGTGTTGCATTCAACATTACAAGCCATGAGCAGGTAATCATCAATACATGGTATGGTGGAGAAATGAAGAAGGGGTATGTTCTCTATGATGAACTACTACCTTCCATTAAAGGGTATGGCTTCAATGCACTGCTCAGCTAACACAGATATGAACGGTGAAAACACAGCAATCTTCTTCGGTCTTTCAGGAACAGGTAAGACAACACTTTCAACAGATCCTAAGCGTTTACTTATCGGTGATGATGAACACGGCTGGGATGACAACGGCGTATTCAACTTCGAGGGTGGATGCTATGCAAAGGTTATCAACTTAGATAAAGATTCTGAACCGGATATCTACAATGCAATCAGACGTGACGCTCTTCTTGAGAACGTAACTCTTGATGCTGAAGGTAAGATTGATTTTGCTGATAAGAGCGTAACAGAGAACACTCGTGTTTCTTATCCGATTGACCATATTAAGAATATTGTACGTCCTATATCTTCAGCTCCTGCTGCTAAGAATGTTATCTTCCTTTCAGCTGATGCATTCGGTGTACTTCCTCCAGTATCTATTCTTACTCCAGAGCAGACACAGTACTACTTCCTTTCAGGATTTACAGCTAAGCTTGCAGGTACAGAAAGAGGTATCACAGAGCCTACACCTACATTCTCAGCTTGCTTCGGACAGGCATTCCTTGAGCTTCATCCTACAAAGTATGCTGCTGAGCTTGTTAAGAAGATGGAAAAAGAGCGGAGCTAAGGCTTACCTCGTTAACACAGGATGGAACGGAACAGGAAAGAGAATCTCCATTAAGGATACTCGTGGTATCATTGACGCTATCCTTTCAGGTGCTATTAAGACAGCTCCTACAAAGCAATTCCAATGTTCAACTTTGAAGTACCTACAGAACTTCCAGGAGTTGATTCAGCTATCCTTGATCCTAGAGATACATATGCTGATGTTTCTGAATGGGAGACAAAGGCTAAGGATCTTGCTGCAAAGATTTAACAAGAACTTTGTTAAGTACACAGGTAACGAAGCTGGTAAGGCTTTTAGTTGCTGCTGGTCCACAGCTTTAATTTTCAATCATTACAGAGTTTGAATTATGATTATATACCTGCGTCTGAATTGTATTCTTTCGCAGGTATATTTAATTTTTTTGACATATAATATTGTGTAATCAGTAAAGAAGATGTATAATCAATACATCGGTACAGATTACGTATCAATAGAATATTTCCTGGGACGTTCGCAAAACCACATTATTTTGATCCTACATTTCATCGATTTGCGGGTTCCTATATCTCCATTCCAATGTCAAAGCCTCCTTAGTCAGTGGAAGGCAGCGGTCTGATGCGGTTGCCCACCTAGCTTCGCTAGGAGTCGAAAGCGTGGGGGAGCGGCGTTTTGGGATATTATTAACAGGCTGTCACATAAGTGACAGCCTGTTTTTTTGCACAAAAGCGATGAGAATATAAAATTATAAAAGCGGCCATGCTTGCATGCGTCGCTTTTTATGATTTTATATTCGAGGAGCAACGCGACAATGCCAGAACTTAGTTCTGGCATATAAGCTTTTTATGCGAAAAAGCGATGAGCATACCTAGTTCTAAAACTTCAATTCTCAGCATATACTATCAAGAGCTTGTCTGAACAAAGGACACTTAATTTAGTATGGAGAATAGTATATGAAACAGAGAACAAAAATAATATTCTTAGCCTATTCTGCACTGGTGATTTTTATGTCATCAGCATGTATATATATGTCACATATGATTAAATCAAGATATCAGGACACATCGTCAGAAATCAATATTTATAAAAATGTATATGTAACTAATATAGAAGACAACACGATAACTGCCAATATGTATGGTAATATAAAGAAATTCAATAGTGGAAAGATAGCAGAAGATGTAACCGGGTGTTTATGTGATATTACCGTTGAGGATGGAAAGATTGTTGGAGTTAATACCAAGACGGATGTTGAAAGTGGAAAAAAGGTGCTGTCAGTTTCACAAGACAGCGTTGAAATTGAAAGGTTATGGTTCTGTTAAGCTGGATGAGGACTTTATTATGTATGAAAAAAAGAAAAAGAAAACACATTGATAAGTAATTACAGCAGTATAATTGTCGGTTATGCATTACAGGATTTTTATTGTGGCGGATGGAGAAGTCTGTGGGTGCTATTAAGAATAAACCTTTGCAGGCTGACAATATAAGAGTAATTATCAAGACAAGCGGATTCAGAGATATATTTTTTAATGAAGCAGTTTTTTTGTGCTGATTCAGGAATGATAGTTGAGACTGGTGAAGAATCTTATGAGACGGCACCCGGTGAGACGGTTGGGTTTAATCAGGATACAGAAGACTTTAATGAGGGCAGAATAAAACTAATTCCTAAATCAGGTGAGATACAGTTCCAGTCAGTAAACAGAGGCATAGGAACACCTTCATATGGCGGAACTATTGAAGTTTCACTGTATGATGAGGGAATTGTTGTTGTAAATGAAGTGGGGATAGAAGATTATCTTAAAAAGTTGTTCCTAGCGAGATGCCGTCAGGGTTTAATCTTGAAGCACTGAAATGTCAGGCTGTATGTGCAAGAAGCTATGCTTATACGGAACTTTCTAATAACTATTATATGGATTTATGGAGCACATATTGATGACTCAATACAGTTTCAGGTATATAATAACTCACAGCAGGGCAGAATCAACAGATACTGCAGTAGATGAGACAGCGAGGACAGGTGCTATCATATAACGGAGAAGTTGTTAAGACATATTACTATTCAACCTCATGTGGAAGCACAACAGACGTTACACTCTGGGGCAATACAACAGAAAACTATCCGTATTTTGTTGCGGAGTGTGTGGGTGGAGTGGACAGAGGACTTACACTGACAGTAGAATCGGAGTTCAATACATTTATAAAAGGTGAAAATGAGGCTGATTATGATTACGACTGCACCTTGTACAGATGGAGCATGGAGGAATCTGTTAAAGAGATAAGTGAAGGATTTGCACGTTCTACAGGGAAGAATGTAGGAAACATAAAAGATATTGAAGTACTTGAGCGTGTTAATGGAGGAGCGGCAGTAAAAGTTAAGGTTACAGGTGATAAAGGCGAGACAGTGATAGACAGTGAATCAGCGATTAGGGGCAGCATTTGGCAATGCAAATGTGGATATGAACACTAAGTCAGGAACGACAAGATATGCTAATCTGCCAAAGTACATTCTGTGTGTTTGAGAAGGTGACGGAGGGAAAGAAGCTACAGGCTTTAAAGATAACAGGAGGTGGCTACGGACATGGAATCGGCATGAGTCAGAATGCTGCCAATAAAATGGCAGAATCCATGACTTACGCGCAGATTCTGGAATTCTTCTACAGAGGTACTACGCTTACTTTGATTTCTTCCCAAGATAATGTTTGAATATTTTTTCATCATTGATGAAGTAGTTAATCTCTGCACCTATGAATATTATAATCATACAGGCATACATCCATATAAGTGCTATGATAATAGTAGCAAGACTACCGTACATGTATGAAAAGTTCGGTGAGTGGCCAACATAAAGAGAATACAGTGCTGTAAAAAGATACCATCCTAAAGCAGAAAAAGGAAAGCTCCTAATCTCTTTTTATAGAACTTTTTTCCTCTTCTTGATACAAGTGAGAATGCTATAGTAAAAGAAGAGTGTGAATATACTTGGAAAGAGAAAATGTTTACTGTTAAATATTCCTCTGAATATCACGACTACATTAGTAAGCTGTGGTATATATTTCATAGTGAAGTTCATAATATTGTTACCAAATACCATAAGTATAAGGCTGGCAATAATAAGAATCATAAATATAAGGGCATAGATACTTGCTCTTATTCTCTGGAAAAAGCCAGTTCTTCTGGTTATCTTTTCTGTATATCTGTTTTAATCCACGGACAATAGCCATGAAACCTTTACCGGCAGCCCATATGATAGCAATTGCAGTAATGAGGGTTAATGCAGTTGTTGAGTTGTCATATATATCAGTGAGCATTGCCCGGACAATAGGGCTGCAGCTGAGTTGGAAGAACGCCGTATATGATTTTTTAAAAGGTCTGCCTTGAAACTGGCAGGAACTTTATAAGGCTTAAAAGACCAATAAAAAAAAAATCTAAAAAAGCTCAGCATGAGATAGTAACATGCTGAGGATGCGTAGTCGCCGATGCGGTCTTCAGATATTTTAGTGACAATTCTTTTGATTAATAATATTAAATTGAGCATTCTTATACCTTAATCCTTAATTGAATGTTTTCAAGATATTATATGTTATTTTATAGAATTTAGCAATTACTTGCAAACAGCAGTTATTTTATGTAAAATGTGATACGTGTAATTATGCACAGTAAATATAGCGAGGCAGATATGGGAATAAGTGTTAAGCTTCAGGTGTTTGAAGGACCTTTAGATCTTCTTTTACATTTGATAGATAAGAATAAAGTTAATATATATGATATTCCGATTGCAATGATTACAGAACAGTATATGGAATATGTTGAGCAGCTAAAGAAGGAAGATCTTAATGTGGTAAGTGAGTTCCTTGTAATGGCGGCAACTCTTCTTGATATTAAGTCAAGAATGTTACTTCCCTAAGGAAGTGGATGAGGAAGGTAATGAGCAGGATCCAAGAGCAGAGCTTGTCGAAAAGCTGTTAGATTACAAGCTGTATAAGGCAATGGCACAGGAATTAAAGGACAAGCATACAGATGCAGAGAGAACCTATTATAAGAAGCAGAGTATTCCGGAGGCGGTTGCAGCATATACACCGCCGGTTGATCTTACAGAGGTTATTGGTGATACAACACTTATGCGTCTTAACAGAATATTTGCTGATGTTTGTAAACGTAAGGAAGATAAGATAGATCCTGTAAGGAGCAAGTTCGGTAAGATAGAAAAAGAAGAAGTTACTATGTCGGAAAAGCTTGTTGATATTAAAAGCATTTATGATGGAGCATGAAGAGTTTAGTTTCAGGGAGCTTTTTGTGGAATAATCCATCAAAGGTTGCTGTTATAGTAACATTTTTAGTTGTGTTAGAGCTTATTAAAAGACCGGATTTGTTGAGGTTAAGCAGGAATGCCCGGAGGATGATATATTCATAAGGGTGGTCAGGGATCCTGAGCTTATTGAAGATATAACAGAGGAGTAGAATGATGAGTTTAGAACAGATGGAAGGCATAATTGAGGCTGTGCTTTTTACTATGGGTGATTCTGTTGAAGCAGGTAAGCTTGCAGATGCCATAGAACAGGATGTGGATACAACTGTTAAGATAGTACACAATCTTATGGATAAATATGAATCAGAGAACAGGGGAATAAGAATCATTGAGCTTGAGAACAGCTTCCAGCTGTGTACCAAGCAGGAATATTATGATGCACTTATAAGAGTTTGCAGCCAGCCAAGAAGATATACACTGACAGACGCGGCATTAGAGACATTGTCGATAATAGCATATAAGCAGCCTGTAACTAAGATTGAGATAGAGAATATCAGAGGTGTTAATTCAGACAGAGCAGTAAGCAAGCTTGTTGAACTTGGTCTTGTGTGAAGGAAGTTGGAAGACTTGATGCACCGGGAAGACCAATGCTTTTTTGGAACAACAGAGGATTTCTTAAGGTCATTTGGAGTACAGTCGATAGACGAGCTTCCAACAATCAGTGAAGATATGGTTGAACAATATAAGGAAGAGGCAGAGTTAGAGCTTGCAAGCGAAAAACTTTGATGCAGATAATCAGGAAGATTCTGATGGTCAGATAACATTAGAATATAGAAAGGAAGTTGACATTATGGAAAGAAAGAATGCATGGAAGAAATATTCAGACGAAGATAAGAACAATGTATTCACATTTGCAGATGAATATAAGACTTTTATATCTGAGTGTAAGACAGAAAGAGAATGTGTAAAAAAGGCTGTAGAACTGGCAAAGAAAGCCGGATACAGAGATTTACAGGAGATAATAGCAGCTAATGAGACACTTAAAGCAGGTGATAAGGTATATGCTGTTAATATGAAGAAGGCAATAGTGCTTTTTAATATTGGAAGTGAACCGATAAGCACCGGTATGAATATACTTGGGGCACATATTGATTCACCAAGACTTGATATCAAGCAGAATCCTATGTATGAAGATTCAGACCTTGGTTCTTCTTGATACACATTATTATGGAGGAATCAAGAAATACCAGTGGGTAGCAATTCCTCTTGCACTTCATGGTGTTGTTGCATTAAAGAATGGCGAATGTGTTGAAGTTGTAATCGGAGAAGACGCTTGCGATGCGGCTGTTGGAGTATCAGACCTTCTTATACACCTGGCTGCTAAACAGATGGAAAAGAAAGGAAGCTCGGTGGTTGAGGGCGAGGACCTTGATATCCTTATAGGAAGCATGCCGTCAGCATCAGACAGTGATAATACAGATGAGGATAAGGAAGAAAAGGAAGCAGTTAAGAAGAATATTCTTGCAATTCTTAAAGAAAAAAAATATGGGATTGAAGAGGAAGATTTCTTATCAGCAGAGCTTGAGGCTGTTCCGGCAGGACCTGCAAAGAGATTATGGTCTGGACAGAAGCATGATTATGGGATATGGCCATGATGACAGAGTGTGTGCTTATCCGTCGCTTATTGCACTTCTTAATACACCACAGGTTACAAGAACTGGCGTATGTATTCTTGTTGATAAAGAGGAAATTGGAAGCGTTGGTGCTACAGGAATGCAGTCAAGATTCTTTGAAAATATGGTCGCAGAGGTTATGGACAGATGCGGTGATTATTCAGAGCTTAAATTAAGAAAGAGCACTTGCTAATTCTTATATGTTATCATCAGATGTAAGTACAGCATATGACCCTAATTATGCATCAGTGTTTGAAAAGAAGAATTCAGCATTCTTTGGAAAAGGTATGGTATTTAACAAGTATACAGGTTCAAGAGGTAAGAGCGGTTCTAATGATGCTTCTGCTGAGTTCATTGGAAAGTTAAGAAAAGTTATGGATGATGCAGATGTGTATTTCCAGATGGCAGAGCTTGGAAAGGTAGATGCAGGCGGTGGCGGAACAATTGCATATATCTTGGCTAATCTTGATATGAATGTAATTGACAGTGGCATTGCTGTACAGAATATGCATGCCCATACGAGGTAATAAGCAAGGCTGACCTATATGAGACATTAAAGGGATATGAAGCATTTTTACAGATGTAAAATGTTTGTGTTAACGAAAGGACAATAATATGAAGTGGAATAAATATTCAATCCAGACAACTACAGATGCAGTTGATATGATAAGCAGCGCTTAATGATATAGGAATTGAAGGTATCGAAATTGAGGATAATGTACAGCTTACTAAGGAAGAGGCTAAGTCAATGTTTGTAGATTTCATTCCTGACCTTCCACCTGATGATGGCAGAGCTAAGGTTAATTTCTACATTGACAGTGAAGAAGATGATGGCTCAATGCGTGAAAAGGTTAAAGGCAGAACTTGAAGATTTAAGAATGTTTATTGATATTGGTGAGGGTACAATCACAGAATCAGAGACAGAGGATAAGTACTGGATTAATAACTGGAAGCAGTACTGGCATACATTTACAATAGGAGACTTATTCATTAAACCTATACTGTTTTTTTTTTTTTTTTTTTTTTTTTTTTTTTTTTTTTTTTTTTTTTTTTTTTTTTTTTTTTTTTTTTTTTTTTTTTTTTTTTTTTTTTTTTTTTTTTTTTTTTTTTTTTTTTTTTTTTTTTTTTTTTTTTTTTTTTTTTTTTTTTTTTTTTTTTTTTTTTTTTTTTTTTTTTTTTTTTTTTTTTTTTTTTTTTTTTTTTTTTTTTTTTTTTTTTTTTTTTTTTTTTTTTTTTTTTTTTTTTTTTTTTTTTTTTTTTTTTTTTTTTTTTTTTTTTTTTTTTTTTTTTTTTTTTTTTTTTTTTTTTTTTTTTTTTTTTTTTTTTTTTTTTTTTTTTTTTTTTTTTTTTTTTTTTTTTTTTTTTTTTTTTTTTTTTTTTTTTTTTTTTTTTTTTTTTTTTTTTTTTTTTTTTTTTTTTTTTTTTTTTTTTTTTTTTTTTTTTTTTTTTTTTTTTTTTTTTTTTTTTTTTTTTTTTTTTTTTTTTTTTTTTTTTTTTTTTTTTTTTTTTTTTTTTTTTTTTTTTTTTTTTTTTTTTTTTTTTTTTTTTTTTTTTTTTTTTTTTTTTTTTTTTTTTTTTTTTTTTTTTTTTTTTTTTTTTTTTTTTTTTTTTTTTTTTTTTTTTTTTTTTTTTTTTTTTTTTTTTTTTTTTTTTTTTTTTTTTTTTTTTTTTTTTTTTTTTTTTTTTTTTTTTTTTTTTTTTTTTTTTTTTTTTTTTTTTTTTTTTTTTTTTTTTTTTTTTTTTTTTTTTTTTTTTTTTTTTTTTTTTTTTTTTTTTTTTTTTTTTTTTTTTTTTTTTTTTTTTTTTTTTTTTTTTTTTTTTTTTTTTTTTTTTTTTTTTTTTTTTTTTTTTTTTTTTTTTTTTTTTTTTTTTTTTTTTTTTTTTTTTTTTTTTTTTTTTTTTTTTTTTTTTTTTTTTTTTTTTTTTTTTTTTTTC